>Ga0209247_1000031_pt1 | contig 17485 bp, 15 predicted proteins | sample LauGreSBDMM110DN_2_FD_188212 | JGI IMG/M metagenome (GOLD analysis project Ga0209247, IMG submission 188212) | Freshwater lake microbial communities from Lake Michigan, USA - Su13.BD.MM110.DN (SPAdes) (version 2) | ecosystem: Environmental > Aquatic > Freshwater > Lake | place: Lake Michigan... | reverse complement strand
GTCCCTGCAATTATTCAAGATGCGAACACTAAGAATGTGTTGATGCTAGGTTTTATGAATCAAGCGGCGGTGGATGCAACTATTTCACAAAAGAATGTTACATTTTTTAGTCGTTCAAAAAATAGGTTATGGACGAAAGGGGAGGAAAGTGGCAATTTTCTCCAATATATAAGTATGGCACTTGATTGTGATGAAGATACTTTACTCATTCAAGCGGTTCCATTAGGTCCGGTTTGTCATACTGGGACAGCGACTTGCTGGGGTGAGGATGCAGAAAATGATTTTTCATTTCTATATCAATTGGAGCAAATCATTGGGTCACGTAAAAATGCAGACCCATCGAGTTCTTATGTTGCTAGCTTATTTGCTAAGGGGATTAATAAGATTGCCCAAAAAGTAGGTGAGGAAGCAGTCGAATTAGTGATAGAAGCCAAAGATGATGATGCAAAATTATTCTTAGATGAATCTGCTGATTTATTATTTCATTACATGATTTTATTACAAGCAAAGGGTTACCAGCTTAGCGATATCGCAAAAGTTTTAAAACAAAGACATCAAGGTTAAATTACTTATATTTACATTTCAATTTTTTAAATGATACTTATGAAAAAATGGATAATTGGGTTTTTAGTAATGTGTATTTATACAAATTTAAGTGCACAGGGAATTGTTATTAATGGGGAATTAAAAAATTTACCAGACAGTACGGTGGTGACTTTATTAGATGGGATGGGTAATAAAGAAGTTGCATCAGTAAAAGCAATGAGCGGAAAATTTGTCTTAAAAGCAAGTACTAATTTTACGAGTATCTTTATTGTTGGATTTAGTGGCATACAAGCAAAGCTTCCTTTGTTTATAAGTAATGAGAAAGTAAGTATCTCAGGGGATATTCAAACGCCTAATACCATTCAATACCAAGGCTCACAAAGTCATAGTGTGTATCAATCCTATATGGCAGTGATGAACCCAAAGATGGAAGCTTATTTCAAAAATTTAGCGGCAGTGCAAGGGGAGAAAAATGAAAAAACTAAGGACTCCTTGTCGCAAATTGCAGAAGGTCAGTCCAAGGATTTAATTTTTACTTATGAAAATATGAGTAGAATTAATAAGTCATCTCCAGTGACCACCTTCTTCTTATTTCAATATGCTAATATATTTCCATCCATTAAAGATCAGTTGTCCAGCTATTATGAATTGCTAGAAGGGGATGCCAAAACAGGACCTTTTGCAGATGTAATTAGCAAAACCTTAGTATCAAGTGGTTTTGGAAAAATAGGATCTGCTATGCCTGATTTTACGCAAAATGATCAAAATGGCAAACCGGTTCGCTTATCCTCATTTAAGGGAAATAGAGGCAATCAAAAAAGATGGATTGACTTGGACGCATGTAAGTGATTTAAAGTATTGGCAAAATGAAGTAGCCGTTCAATTTGGTATTCAAAGTATTCCAGCAAGTTTCATTTTAGATCCTGCAGGAAAAATTATAGCAAAAGATTTAAGAGGTGCCGACTTAGGAGCATTTTTAAGCAAAAATTTGAAATAGCGATTTAAATATTTTATACTTCTACCAAGCCTGTCCCGATTAAACGAGACAGGCTTTTTTATTACCCCTATTTTAAGAAATACAAGGCATTTATAGGTCAAATTCTTGGAATTAATACTTGAATAAGCAGTTATTGTAGCGTATACATTTACAGCTAAATCAATTTATATGAATCAGATAAAAAATCTTCAAAACGGCTGTACGGGCTTATCCGTATTTATGATGTTATTTGTATTTATTTTATTTGGGTGTAAAAAAAACGAGTCCATACCCCAAGATGAGAAATTAGTCGAAGTTAAAGTGCAAAGTAAATTTGCGCAACTTCCAATTATTGAAACGATTGAAAGTGTAAACAAGGATGATGTATTAGTAAGTCAATTTAAATTTTCCGAACAGCATGATTACGGCAAGTATTCCTATGATAATGCGGTTTATCAAAAAGTTAAGTTTAAAAATTTAGGAAATTTAGAAGGGCTTCTAATTACTTTAAGCCATACTAATCAACTAAATTCTAAAAGTGAAATATTTTTTGTAAGAGATAAAATAAATAATTCATATTTATCTATTATGAGAGAAAAGAACACTATTTTCATCAAAGATACTTTGAGATTAAAATTAAAAAATTTAAATGGAAGCATACTTTTTAATGATCAATACTTAAACGGTAAATTGATCAAAAGCGCTAATTTATCTCTTAGTAAAAATGATATTATTAATTCGTTTTCGTCTAGTATAAAAGGGTCTGAAATTGTTTGGAGTTGTACTAAAGAACAGTTTACTGAGTTTTATGCGCAAGCAAAGATGAGATGCGAGTCGGATTTGTTTTGTGATATTGCATGTAGTTTTCATCCTTGCTTTATAGCTTATGTCGCATTTGCTGTGGGAAGATGTACTGAAACTATAAAAGCTGTAAATTAATTAAACAATAAATAAATATTATGAAACTTTCATCTTATTCCCTAAGTTCGCTAACTAAATTTATTTTAGGTACGGTATGTTCTCTGTTGGCTATTTACTTGTATCTAATAAATGTTTCTATTGTAGCATGTGTAATTATTTTCGGTATTGGTTTAATGATGGATGTTTTTTCGATCATTAAAGCAATGGCTGCTTTTTGGGTAGTGATTTTAGCCTGCACTTCGGGTGGAAGTTGTCGCCAAGTAGCCCCTTTTTTATTGACTAAGGCTTCCCAACCTACTTGCGTACACCAGCTGGTAAGTATTGCGCTGGTAATACCTAGTTTTTTGTAATCATGAAATTCATAGGCAATTTTTTTTGCTTTTAACCAGTCCAATGCTTTTTTTACCGTGTTGCAATTAGTAATGGCATATACTTTTAACTCGCTCATTTGAATTACTTTATATATTTTTTTGCTAACCAGCTTTCGGCTAATGGTTGCAACCAATGGGCTTCCATTTCTGCTTTGTTGTTGACTAAATTATTAAAATACAAGCTATCATTGGTTAATAAACCATTCTCAATCGCATAGCCTACTTGTGCCAACGGGACGGTTTCTACTTTGTTCTTTACCCAAAATGCGAGCAGCTCTCTATTAAACATTTGCAGTTGAAATCTCTTTTCAATTTCTTTAATAATATGCACTGAACTATCGGTACTACAACCGCCCACTGTGGTATGTGATTCATCTGCCATGATAACAATAAACTGACCATATAAAATAGTGGCAAACCCTTTAACATTTGCGCCATGGCTTTTCCATATATCTGTAAAATCTTCTAAAATGGTTTCAATTTCAAAAATTTCACTCATGCTAAATAATCGGTTGGATTGGTAGATCCATACCTTAGATTGTGGGTGAAAATTTGCTGGGAAAATATTGGGTAAATGTACTTTCATGATGCTTAAATTATATGATTGCTTGTGCGACTATTTCTGCGATGTCTAAAACGGCTGGGTCATGCTGATTTTCGGCAACTTTTAATCCATCTGATAACATGGTATTGCAAAAAGGGCAGGCACTTGCCACAAAATCAGTAGCCGTTGCTCTTGCTTCTTCAGCACGCTCGGTATTAATTCTCTTTTCTCCTTTTTCTTCTTCCTTGAACATTTGTGCGCCACCTGCACCACAACACAAACCCTTGGATTTACATCTTTTCATTTCCTTTAACTCCATGTCCAAACTTTCCAATACTTTTCTTGGGGCTTCATAAATTTCATTCGCCCTGCCTAAATAACAGCTATCGTGGTAGGTGATGGTTTTCCCTTTCCATTCATTACTATCTGTAAATTTAATTTTTCCTTGCTCAATTAATTCTTGTAAAAATTGGGTATGATGTATTACATCATAATTACCTCCAAGCACGGGATATTCGTTTTTTAAAGTATTAAAACAATGCGGACAGGTAGTGACAATTTTTTTAATATTGTAGCCGTTCAAAATTTGAATATTTTGATAAGCCATCATTTGAAACATGAATTCGTTACCAGCACGCCTTGCAGGATCGCCTGTGCAGGCTTCTTCTTTTCCTAAAATGGCATATTTAACGCCTGCTTTATTTAGAATAGTCGCAAAAGCCTTTGTAATTTTTTGCGCTCTTTGGTCAAAGCTTCCTGCACAACCTACCCAAAACAATATTTCAGGTTGTTCGCCACTTGCCATCATTTCCGCCATTGTAAATACCTTCATAAAATTATTTTTATGCCTTTGTCCATGCATCACGGTCGTCAGGAGAAAACTTCCAAGGTGCAAAATTATTTTCAATATTACTAAACATACTATTCCATTCTTGTGGGGCATTGCTTTGCTCCATCACAAGTGATCTTCTTAATTCAATGATAATGTCCAAGGGAGAAATACTAATAGGACATTCCTGCACACATGCATTACAGGTAGTACAGGCTCTTAATTCCTCCACGGTAATATAATCATGTAACAATGTTTTGCCATCTGGAACAAAAACTTTGTTAATTGCTATATTTTTTGAGATGGTTTCAATACGATCTCTGGTCGCCATCATTATTTTACGCGGGCTTAATAATTTTCCAGTGCTATTGGCTGGGCATGCATCCGTGCATCTACCACATTCCGAACAACTATAAGCGTCCATTAAATTTTTCCAACTTAATTCCAACTTAATTCGGTGGCTTCCTTAGCGCCAAAACTTTCAGGTGCTGCTGCATTTGTTGGGGCCAACTCAGGTTGCATGGCATACAATACTTCATTTTGTATATCAGGCATATTATGAAGCGTTCCACTAGGAATCAGTGGGGCATAGTAGGCATTTGGGAAAGCTAAAACGATGTGCAAATGCTTTGAATAAGGCAAGTAATTCATAAAGGAATAAATACCAATGATATGTAACCACCATGCGGACTTTTCAATGAGGAATAATTGTTCCTGACTAAAATTAGCCGTTAACCATGGGGTGAATTTTTTTGATATAATAAAGCTTACTTCATGATCGGCCGAATTCATCAGCAGGAATAAGCTCATCAATAATATTTCAATAATTAAAATATAATTAGCATCAGAGCGAGGCCATCCTTCCAAGTCCTTACTGATAAATCTTTTTAATTTTATAACATTCCTTCTGATTAAAAAAATAATACAGGCAATGGTCACAAGAAGCGCTAAAATTTCAAATGTGTTGATTAAAAAGGGATAAAGCCCGCCCATGCTTTTTGAAAATACACGATGCGTGCCTAAAACACCATCTACAATAATTTCAAGCAATTCAATATTAATAATAATGAATCCAATGTATAGGATTAAATGTAAAACTGCAACAATGGGTTTTTGAAACATCTTTTTTTGACCTAAGGCCAATAAAATTACATTCCGCCATCTTTGTCCCGGGTGGTCATTTAATTCAGCTGTTTTTCCTAATAAGATACTGCGCCTAATACGCAATATTTTTTGTGCAAATATCCCAAAAGAGAGTAGGGTAATAAAGAGAGTAGGGTAATAAGCGTAAAAATGATTTCTGAAATTAAACCCATATGGTGTTTTTTCGCTGTTAGGGATATACAAATTTAACCCATTTATAAAGTCATAGGAACAACTTGGCATTAAATTTTTCTAAATTAATAGTAAAGCCATTGGCTACTCCATTTGCCATTGCAAAGCATCAGGGTGGGGGCTGGAAATTTGATCGCATTCAGTACAAAAAACAAGGATTTTACCCACTTTTTTCGGGTTGGAATTTTCTCAAAATCAACATCTAAGGAAAGATACCATTGCTGGTAACGTTTGATATCATTACGAACAATATCGCCATTGGGGCTGGGCCAACTATTTCCATATCCGCCAAACATATTGTCCGCGCCATATCCAACCGCAATATTCAACCATTTGGGTACGGGCAATTGGTTATTGAAATCATGTAAGTTGGCACTCAGCCAATAGGTTTGTGCATTATAATCTTTAAATAATCTTTCGGTAAATACCGATCCAAAAAATTGGTTGGTTCGATCCTGCAATTGTTTGTCAGTATATTTATTATAGTGGGCGCTCAATTTTAATCTTACCCGCTGTTTTTTCCATAATAATTCCTGGCCCATCCATAGTCCAACGCCAATGGTATTACTTCCTATATCAGACCAGCTCCAGCCCCATTGGGTTGAATAACCGTCCAAGGTTTCAATAACAGTTTGGTAAGCCAAACCTGAAAATCCTGCCAACAAGACTGCTTTTTTATGATTTACACCAGCCCATTCCCAGGTCCTATAACTTAATCTAGATAAATTATATGCGGTAAAAGCATGTCCTACTTTATCCATATCCAACCATTCGCCTGCATCATTATAATAATGAAAACTACTTTTAGGGTAATCAGCATACCAAATTTTATTTAAGCCGATCATTGAAGCGCCATAGCCCAACCCCTGAAGTGAGGTGACTAAACGCAATCTTTTTTTAAAGTTGGTTTTGCTCGAAACACTTGTATCTAAGCCGGGTTCGTTTTTTGTATTAGCAGTAGTAATTTTCATACTTGAATCTGCAGTTTGACCCATACCCACTTGGGCAATTAAAAACAGGTAAATAAATAAGATTGTAATTAACTTCATGTTATTATACATCAAATTTAAACATTAAAATTAATAATCCTCCTTTGCGAATTGGTGGATTTGCAATTATTGCTTAAAATTGCCATTAAACAAGGAACTATGAGTGAAATGATTGAATTGAATATGCAGCGCTGGTTGTCTGGAAATTATGATGCGAATACAAAACAAGTCATCCTTGATTTACAAGCGAATAATAAAGAAGCATTACAAGACGCATTTTATAGAAATTTAGAATTTGGCACTGGTGGATTAAGGGGTATTATGGGGGTGGGGACCAATCGAATTAATAAGTACACGATTGGCATGGCGACCCAAGGATTTTCTAATTATTTACTTAAAACTTATCCGAATGAATCCATCTCGGTTGCCATTGGGCATGATAGTAGAAATAATTCCCGATTTTTTGCAGAAACCACTGCGCAGGTATTTGCAGCGAATGGTATTAAAGTGTTTTTGTTTGAAGCATTAAGGCCTACCCCTGAATTAAGCTTTGCCATTAGACAACTTAAATGTAAAGCCGGTGTTGTATGCACCGCATCACATAATCCTAAGGAGTACAATGGTTATAAGGCCTATTGGGATGATGGTGGTCAATTAGTACCGCCGCATGATAAAAATGTTATTACTGAAGTGGAAAGTATTCAAAGTGTGGATGAGGTCAAATGGTCAGGCGGCGAGCATAATATACATTTGATGGGTGAAGCAATGGATCAGGATTATATCAAAATGCTTAAATCATTAAGTGTGTATCCTGAAATAATTGCACAACAACATGATTTAAAAATTGTGTATACGCCCATTCATGGCACAGGAATTACTTTGGTGCCGAAAGTTTTAGTCAGTTTTGGTTTTACCAATGTGACGATCGTAGATGAGCAAGCAACACCTGATGGTAATTTCCCAACGGTTAAATATCCTAATCCAGAAGAAAGTGAAACGATGAGCATTGGTTTGGCAAAAGCGAAAGCCATGGATGCCGATATTTTATTAGGCACAGATCCAGATGCAGACAGAGTAGGGGTGGGTGTTAAAAATCATAAAGGGGAGTGGGTATTAATGAATGGTAATCAAACAGCTGTTTTGGCATTTGCCTATATGATGGAAGCCAGAAGGGCCAAAGGAATTGCAGCAGCTAATGATATGGTGGTAACTACCATCGTAACGACAGAAATGATTAACCAGGTAGCTAAAATAAATGAAGTCAATTGTTACAATGTGTTAACTGGGTTTAAATGGATTGCTGAATTAGTAAAAGAAAAAGAAGGCAAGGAGAATTATATTATTGGCGGTGAAGAAAGCTTTGGCTTAATGATTGGAGATCAAATTCGTGATAAAGATGCGGTGAGTGCTGTTGCCTTATTATGTGAAATAGCCGCTTACGAAAAAAGTAAGGGTAAGACATTATTTGATAAGATGATTGAATTGTATATTCAATACGGTTTTTATTATGAAAATTTAATCAGCATCACAAAAAAGGGAATGAACGGGCAGCAGGAAATTAAGGACATCATGGAAGGGTATCGTCAGTCACCACCTGTTACTATCGATGGAGAAGCGGTGGTTACCTTATTAGATTATGAATTACAAGTGGGAAAAAATTTGCAGACGGGTGAATCTTGGAAATTAAATTTACCTAAAAGCAATGTTTTGCAATTTATTACAGCGAAGGGTAGTAAAATTTCTGCAAGACCAAGTGGGACAGAGCCTAAAATAAAGTTTTATTTTAGTGTAAATACGGAATTAAAGGATAAGGCATCATTTGACAGTAAGTATCAAATGTTGCAAGACAAAATAAATGGCATTATTAAAGACATGCAATTAAATTAGCCTAAAGCATGAATAAATCAGCGCCATTGGTAGATGCCTACCTGCATAAGGGCCTAAGAGAGAAATTAGTTATTCAATTAAGGGATAAAGGCATTACCGATGAAAATGTGTTATCCGCTATTGGTAAAATTCCCAGACATTTTTTTTTAGATTCTGCTTTTGATAAAATCGCCTATGAAGATCGCGCGTTCCCAATAGCTGCCGATCAAACCATATCACAACCCTATACAGTCGCTTACCAAACCCAATTATTGCAAATAAAAAAAGGGGATAAAGTACTTGAAATAGGCACTGGGAGTATGTATCAAACATCGGTACTAGCCGAAATGGGAGCGCAGGTATTTACCATTGAAAGACAAAAGCAATTGTTTGATAAAACAGCCAAATATGTTTTTAAGGACTTGTATTTGAACGTACAATTTTTCTTTGGTGACGGGTTTGAGGGATTGCCAGATTTAGCGCCCTTTGATAAAATACTAATTACTGCTGCAGCGCCGCATTTGCCAGAAAAATTATGGAGTCAATTAAAAACCAGTGGTAAAATGATTATCCCTATGGATGAATCTGAAACAGCGCAACGCATGATGCGCTTAACTAAAAAGAGAGATGGGTCTGTTAAGAAAGAAGCCTTCGATCAGTTTTCCTTTGTACCTATGTTGCAAGGAAAAACCCAAAAATAAAATCGGTTGAATTTTACTTTTGGGTTTAAATAGTATGAATAAAGGCGCTATCCCTTTATTTTAGTTTTTATTATTGTCCTTGTTCCATAGATCCACCATCTTCCATTCTGTTATTTTTTCTTCTTAATAAATTCACATCGAATTTACCAAAACGATAGGAGAAGTTAATTCTAAAAAATTGCTGATCTCTGATTCGAGTAACATTTTGAATAAAGTATAAACTTTCAGAATAAGTTTTAGTAATCCTTGTTTTGAAAGGATCACTCACGCTGATCGAAACATTTGCACTACGACCGCCAGTTAAAGTCCATTCTTTTTTAATCGCTATATCTGAATCAAAATAAGGAAGATTATACCCTTGCGCAGTTGATTGTGGTCCGCCACCAAATCCACCACCAAAACTGCGACCTGATCCACCTGCACTGCCACCCGGAGGTAAAATTGTTTTGGCTTGGTACTGACCACTCAATTGAATGGAAAAGCCTTTGGGTAATTTAAAGTTGTGGTTCATCTTACTAAACCAACTTACTAAATCGTTATTTACATTTTGTCCTGGGATGGTTGCTTGTATGGAAGAATTAAATAAATTAAAGCTCAAGTTTACATCCCACCATTTGTTAATCGTTGTTTTATTACTTAGCTCAAGACCATACGTGATGGCTGTATTCGCGTTAATATAGGAGCTATAATAGGCGCTATCATTTGTAATGGGATTGATTGCCTTATACACATAATTCGTGATTAAATTAGTGCTGTATTTATAATATACGTTGGCTAAAAAATTGGATCCTTTTTGGTAAGCATTGTTATATCCAAACTCAAATGAATGTGTGAATTGGGGCGATAAATTTGGATTACCTACGCTAATATTTTGTGGATCACTGTAGTCAGGGAAAGGTTGTAATTGAAAAAAGTCGGGTGCACTAATTCTTTTTGAATAATTTAATTGCATATCTGCTTTGTCATTTATTTTATAAGTAACAAATGCGCTTGGGAATAAAGAAACGGGGATTGAAATTTGCCTATTTAAGGAATCCTTGCCTGCAAAGTTTAACACTTTGATGGTCATAATGCGACTTTCAGCCCTTAATCCTAATTGGTAACTAAATTTATTTTTTTTGCCATTCAAATTTATATAACCAGCAGTGACATCTTCCCCGAATTTGAATTTATTACTAATGCTACCTAAATAAGTATTATTCCTGAATTGATCTCTACTATTAAAATCACTGCGAACATTCAATCTAAATCCCGCTTCAAATTTAACTTCATTTTTAAATTCACGTGCGTAATCGATATTGGTGGTATAGGTGGTTCTGTCGCCTATGCCGTTACTTTGTTGGTTTAAAAAAGAGGAGTTTATTTTAGACCAAGTATCTAAATTACTTCCATTATAATTAAAATCTGCAGTAATTTCATGTCCTCTTTCTGCAAATAAATGTGCAAATAAATGTTTAAAACTTATTTGTGCACCTTTATTTACATAATTAAAGTTTGAACTATTGTTAAGTGTGTAACTTTTTTTCAGATTACCTAATAAGGAGTCAATGACTTGATCCCCACTGGATAAGGAGCCGCCCTGACTTATGGTTCCATATAAGGAAAAAGTATTTCTGTTATCGGGCAAGTAGTCTAATCCGCCACGATAAGTGTTAAAGGAACCATTACTTTTACCATCGTTGGTCGTATTTGCGAAAGTAGGAAGGAGAGTCCCTAAAATTTGTCGATCATTGGTTGAATTAGTTATGGATTTTCGACCAAATGAATTTGCACTTAATGAAAAATTTACTTTGCTATCCCTTAAGTTTAAGTCACCACCACCACTAAATTTTCCGCGCATATCGATACCTGTCCTTATCCCCCCATTGTATCCATTTTTACGATTCTTTTTTAACACTATGTTTAATATACCTGCATTACCACCGGAAGCATCATATTTTGCAGAAGGATTGGTGATAATTTCTACTTTATCAATAATGTCCGCTGGTATTTGATCCATGGTTAAAGTAGTAGGTCGATTGTCAATCAATAAAGTAGGCGTAGCGTTTCTTAATGTAACATTGCCGTCAATATCTACATTTAAATTAGGAATATTTTTCATTACTTCCACCGCAGTCTGGCCACTACTTACAATATTTTTATCTACATTATTAAATATTTTACGATCAATGCCCATTTCAAATTGCGGTCGTGCCGTACTAGTGACAGTGACACTTTTCAAATCGGTTGGATCTTCCTCCAATTTAATATTACCTAAATCCTTATCCACCATCGCCATCATTTGCTGCATACTTTGTCCACCACCCATTTTAATATTAAAGCTTAAAGTATTTTCTATTTTTTTAAATCCTATAGCGGAGATGACTAATTTTAAATTTCCCATTACAGGTAAATTTTCAAAACTAAAATCACCATTGGAAGCGCTCAATTGGGTACCTAAAATAGATTCACTTGTTTTTTTGGTAACTGGGTCATACTTGGTTCCTTTAATTTGAAGCGTTGCGCCGTCAATTCCTTTTTTATTTGCATCCACTATTTTTCCATAATATCTACCCATGTTCATATTTCCTGCAGCAGCTTTTGGCGCCAAGTCGGTTGGCCTTTGTGCGAAGCTCACTAAATGGGTAAAAATGAAAAGAAATGCAATTATAATTTTTTGTTTCATACGTATAGGATGTGTAATGGGCCTTTTAGTTTATTTGATTTTGCAAATATCAGGCATAATATCTAAGGGTGGTATTCAGATATTATGAACGGGTAACTTGTCCTTAATGGTATGATTAAAGAAGAAATCTAGTTTTTCCTCCATTAAAGGCTGCATTGCTTTAAAACTAGCTGCACTATCCGCTTCCTTGGGAATAAGCAGTTCAACAGGAAATTGATTGATTAAGCGAGCTAAATTGGATTCCCATGAAAAACCACCAATTTGGATTGCTTTGGTTGGGAAAAAAAGGCTTTTTGCCAATAACCAAATGAGCAGCCAGCCAAATAAGCCAGTCAGAATGGGGATCAAAAATGTTTCCATAAAGGCTATTTTTAAAAGAAATCCTATTCTTAACAAGTTGTTTGGTAAGAATAGGATTAAAAAGGGGGAGAACGATGGGTCTCGAACCCACGGCCTACAGTGCCACAAACTGTCGCTCTAACCTACTGAGCTACGCCCTCCATTTGGGGGGCAAAAATAAGGTAATTTTAAGGACGAATAAAATTAGTTTTCCTGTTTTTATAATTTTATCACAAAAACGAGGCCTTTATTCAAATTAAACACATACAAACTCATTTTATGCTATTTTTGAAAATATAGATGCGAAACATTATGACATACATAAAGCAAAATAAGTGGAAGGTATTCACAGCAGTGATCATTATTGGCGCAGTTTTTTTTGCGTTTAAAACAACTGAAAAACAAAACGGGGAGTCGCCTGAAATCCGTCATCGTAAATTACTATCTACCATTGGACATTTGTTAGAAACGGAGCATTATAGTCCGCGTAAAATTGATGATGATTTTTCTAAAGATGTTTTTAAGGAATATTTAAAAGCCTTGGACCCAGAGAAAAATATTTTCTTACAATCGGATATTAATGCACTTCGTGTGTATGAAACAAAATTAGATGATGAAATTCATGGAGAGCCTATTTTATTTGAACCGGCATCAAGTGTGATTTATGAAAAGCGATTAGTGGAAGCACGCAAAATTTTTGAAAAAGTGGTACAATCGCCTTTTGATTTTAACATTGATGATTCTGTTTTATTGGATGTTGATGTGAAATTAGCGCCAGCAAATGAAAATGACAGATATACTTATTGGTATCAAATATTAAAGTATAAAGCATTAGATAGATTTGTTAATTTAACAGAGGAGCGTGAAAAAAATAAAACAAAGGAAAAATTTGTTATTAAGGCCGACTCAACTTTGGAAAGAGAAGCACGTGCTTCAGTAAAGAAAGAATATTTAAAACGATTTGAGCGTTTAGAAAAAACATTTGACAAAGAAAAAAGGTTCGAACTTTTTTTAAATACCATTACTGGTTTAATGGATCCGCATACCGACTATATGGCGCCTGTTGAAAAGCGCTCATTTACAGAACAAATGAGTGGTACTTTTTATGGCATTGGCGCGCAATTAACCCAGGATGACAATGGAATTAAAATTGCAAGTATTCAGCCGGGTGGTGCAGCTTGGAAGTCAGGACAGCTGGTGATGAACGATGTAATTGTTAAGGTAGCACAAGGAGCAGAGGAGCCAGTGGATGTAACTGGATATGAAACTACAGATGCAGTAAAATTAATCAGGGGAAATTTAGGTACGGAAGTTCGATTAACAATCCGTAAGCCTGATGGATCTTATAAGATAGTTGCCTTGAAGCGTGAAAAAATTGTATTAGATGAGGGTTTCGCACGTAGTGCCATCATTCAAAAAGGTGCTGATAAATACGGTTACATTTTATTGCCTGATTTTTATGCTGACTTTGAACGCGAGGATGGTGCAAGATGTGCAAGAGATGTTGCGAGAGAAATTGAAAAATTGAAGGCGGAGAAAGTAAAAGGGATCGCCATTGATGTTAGATACAATGGTGGCGGATCATTATATGAAGTAGTCCAAATGGCAGGTTTATTTATTGATCAAGGACCAATGGTTCAAATCGCCAGGGACCATTTATAACGGTCCGTTGGTGGTGATGGTGAATGAATTTAGTGCTTCAGCAAGTGAAATTTTTGCAGGCGCGATTCAAGATTATAAGCGAGGAATTATTATGGGAAGTACTTCCACTTATGGGAAGGGTACGGTACAAAGAAATGTTCCTTTTGGAAAACCTTTAGATGATTTGGGTATTCAGACAGAATATGGTGCTGTAAAATTGACCTTCCAAAAATTTTATAGAGTGACTGGTAGTTCTACACAACGCAAAGGGGTAGTGCCGGATGTGATATTGCCTGATGAATACGAGTTTTTAAAGTATCGCGAAAAAGACAATGAATCATCCTTGCCTTGGGATGAAATGGATCGTGCTAAATTTCAAGTTTGGCCAAATAATTCAGCAATTGCAGCAATTGCAGCAAAAGCCAATGACAAAATTGCAAAAGATACCTCCATGATTGCGTTCAAAAAGACGCTTGCCTGGGTTTCAACCCAGATGGATCGCCCAGTGCATTTAAAATTGGATAAGTATATTGCTTTCCGTAAGCAATTACAAAGCACAATGATCCAAAATGACAATCGCTTAAAATTGAAAGACAGCATGCAGGTAACTGCCCTAAAAGCGGATTATAATAAGTTTTATAATAATCCAGACAAAACCAAACAGGATCGTTACCAAGCTTGGCTTAAGGTAATTGCAAAGGATCCGCAGATTAATGAAGCAAGTAAATTGTTAGGTGAATTTTTTGCACAAAACTGGGTAGCGAAAAAAACGAATTAATTTAAAAGTGAACTATGAAAGTGGAAGCATTGGATAAAGTGAAAAGATGGCATGTTATTTATACTAAGTCAAAGTGGGAGAAAAAGGTGGAAGGTTTGTTGTTGAAAGCGAGTATAGAAAGCTGGTGCCCTGTTCAAAAAAAAGAAAGACAGTGGTCGGATCGAAAAAAAATCATTGAAGAACCTTTATTTAGATCTTATGTTTTTGTAAAAATAGATAAGGAAGAGCACAGTAAAGTATTAGGCACCATTGGGGTTGTTAATTTTTTATACTTTGAAAAAAAGCCTGCCATTATTAGGGACAATGAAATTGAAACCATCAGAAAATATTTAGGACTAGCGAATGCAAGTATTCAAGTGGTGAACATGACTAATTTACCAGCGCAAACCAAAGTTTCTATAAATCAGGGTTTGTTTATGGGTCAAAAAGGGGAAGTGATTAGGTCGGGTAAAAAAACAGTGTTTGTGCAATTACAAAGTATCAATATGATGATGATGGTAGAATTTAAATTGGCTGAAATATCAGTTGTATAAAAATTACTATTTTAATAAAATTGTAATTCAGGTATTGTTCGTCAGCTTTAACTCAAGGTCCAGTCCACTAATTGATTGCTCCATTCTTCGCGGTAAGGAGTTTCAATACGAATATAATTATCAGTATATCCTTCTAACATTAATTGGGTTGGATCTCCTTTTGTTGCTTTTGGTGACTCAAATAAAACCTTTCTAGTTTCCCCCAAATGCTGTGCAGTAAAATATTGTAATTTTTGGTAGGATAAATTTCTTAAAATTTTATTACGCTCCTGTCTAATGGGAATAGGGACGACCGGCTTAATAGTCAAAGCCTTGGTGGCCGCGCGTTCGGAGTAAGTGAATACATGCAAGTAGGAAATATCAAGTGCGTGAATAAAATCCAAGCTTTCTTTAAAATAATCTTCTGTTTCCCCCGGTGACCCTACAATTACGTCAACGCCAATGCATGCATGCGGCATTATTTTTTTGATATGTTGTACGCGCTCTAGATATAAATCTCGGGTGTACCTGCGTTGCATTAATTTTAAAACAGCATCTGATCCACTTTGTAAAGGAATGTGAAAATGTGGCATGAACTGATCGCTATTTGCCACCCAATCTATTATTTCATTTGTGATTAAATTGGGTTCAATAGAGGAGATACGGTATCTCGGAATATTGGTTTCTTGGTCCAGTGCCTTTACTAAATCAAAAAAACTTTCATCGTGTTTTTTACCGCCGGTTTGACCTTTTCCGAAGTCACCCAAATTAATACCCGTTAAAACAATTTCTTTTACATTATTGCTTGCTAATTCATTTGCCTGTTGCACTACATTTTCAATACTGTTACTTCGGCTTTTCCCACGGGCTAGTGGAATGGTGCAAAAAGTGCAACTATAGTCACAACCATCCTGTACTTTTAAAAAGGTACGTGTCCGATCATTTACTGAAAAAGAACTATGAAAGTCGGAAACATCATCAATTTCGCAGCTGCAAATTTTTGCCGCATCACCCTTGGTTAAATTTGCAAGATGTTTAATTAAGTTAAATTTTTCTGCAGCACCCAATACTAAATCAACCCCCGGTATGGAAGCTATTTCCTGTGGTTTTAATTGTGCATAGCAGCCAGTGATGACCACAAAGCTTTCTGGGGATCTGCGTTGGATACGACGCACCGTACTGAACCAGTAGGCTATCAAATTATAGCGATTATGGGTGCCGGGGTGGTTGGTGCTTTGGCGTATACTTTTAGTGATTCATTTTGGTTTAGTGCTGTTGAAGGGGAAGTGTATGCATTAAGTTCATTTTTCACTGCATTGGTATTTTGGGCGATATTAAAGTGGGAACATAAAGCAGATCAACCTGGTGCAGATAAATGGATCATCTTTATTTTTTACATGATGGGTTTATCCATTGGGGTGCACTTATTAAATATATTAACGATCCCAGCGATTGTGATGGTATATTATTTCAGACAATATAAACCTACATTCACTGGTGGATTGGTTGCATTTTTAGTAGGAGTGGTCATCACAGGTTTTATTCAAGTGGTGCTTATCCAATTTACGGTTAAATGGGCAGGGGCATTTGACGTTAACTTTGTTAACTCCATGGGATTGCCGTTTTTTAGTGGGTTTATATTTTTCTTTGTTTTATTAGCAGCAATTTTAACATGGGGTATTTATTATGCAAATAAAAAAGGAATTTACTTTTTAAAATTAGGGGTGTGGTCCATGATATTTATGTTATTGGGTTATACCACTTATATTACAACCATGATTCGTTCAAGTGCCGATCCCTCCGTGGATATGTATAATGTGGACAATCCTGTTACCTTGGTTGGCTATTTAGGAAGAGAGCAATATGGCGATTGGCCTATTTTATTTGGACCAGATTATGTGGACAAGGTTGATAATATTGAAAATGGCGATCAGTATGTAAAAGCGCCTACGAATTATGAATTGGCAGGTAAAAATTATAAGCGTGATTGGTCTTCAGCACCATCATCGCATTTATTTCCAAGAATGTGGGATGGCGAAAATGATCGTGGTCAAATGGATAGTTATAAAGCGTTTGCGGGGGTTGTAGATGGCGAAGCACCCACTTTAAGAGATAATATTAAATACTTTACCAATTACCAATTTGGCTTTATGTATCTGCGCTATTTCCTATGGAATTTTGCAGGTAAGCAAAACGATTTACAAGGTTTTGGTAATGTTAGGGATGGTAATTTCAGTACGGGTATTTCTTTTATTGATAATTTCTTTTTTGGAGATCAGTCCAAGTTGCCAGATACCATTAAAAATAATAATAAGGCGCACAATAGTATGTTCATGTTGCCTTTCTTTTTAGGCTTGTTTGGCTTACTATTCCAATACCAGCAGAATAAAAAAGATTTCATTGTTACAGGCTTACTCTTCTTTTTTACTGGATTAGCAATCGTACTTTACTTAAATCAAGTGAGTTTGCAAC
>Ga0209247_1000030_pt1 | contig 18274 bp, 19 predicted proteins | sample LauGreSBDMM110DN_2_FD_188212 | JGI IMG/M metagenome (GOLD analysis project Ga0209247, IMG submission 188212) | Freshwater lake microbial communities from Lake Michigan, USA - Su13.BD.MM110.DN (SPAdes) (version 2) | ecosystem: Environmental > Aquatic > Freshwater > Lake | place: Lake Michigan... | reverse complement strand
GATAAAAAATTCATAAATGAAATAAAAAATCGACTTAGGCCAGACATAGATAGAATAATAAAAAACAAAATAACTTTGAGGCTGCATGAATTGTATGAAAGATTCAAGAGCTAAAACAATTTTTTGTGATATAGATGGAGTTTTATTTAAACATTATGGATTAGATTTAGATTCCAGATCCAAAGAGAACATAGAAATCCTTGAAGGAGTCAAAAATCAATTTCAAAAATGGGAAAGCAATGGATACAATATTATACTAGTCACAGGCAGGAGAGAGAGTGAAAGAAAAATTACAAAAAAACAATTAAAAAACGCATTATTAAAATACGATAAATTAATAATGGGCATAGGCGGAGGCGTCAGAGTTCTTATAAATGACAAAAAACCTACAGGAGAAGAAACAGCCATATGTTTTAATTTAAACAGAAACGAAGGACTGAGCAATATTAATATATAAAAATGAAATTAGACAAATCAATCACAGATTTTTATTTAACCCAACAAGTTTCTGACTATGAAAAAAGCCATGAAAAAAGGTTTTCTTATTTGATAGAAGATTTATTGTTGAACGAAATTAAAGACTCTACAATTGTAGATGCTGGATGCGGATATGGACCAATATTCCAAAGGCTTCCTAAAAATCAAAACAATATATTTATTGGATTTGACGGCGCTGATATATCTATAAATTTTGAATATCACAAGGTTGATCTTTCTTATGATTTTTTTGCGGATAAGTTGTCAAAAAAAGTTGATTATGTTTTTTGCTTTGAGACTTTAGAGCATCTAACCAATCCATATCATTGTTTGATGGAAATAAAAAAATTATTAAAAGAAGACGGTATTTTATATTTAAGCGTCCCTAATATAAAAACTCAACACAACACAATATATCCAAGCTTACTTTATCCTGTTGAAAATTTTATTGGATTTTTACACCAAATGGCTTTTAAAATAATAAGTCACAAAATTCATGATAAGTCTTTTTTTCAAGAAGTATTTGTGTTAGAGAACAAAAATTGGAATCATTGTCAAATGGTTTGGCGTAAAGAACACGAAAATTTTAAAAATATTCCGCCTCACACATCTATTAATTTATAATGAAATACATTGGATTTAATCAAGGGCAATATGGAGACCTGTGCATCAACACAGTTGCTTGCAGAGCTTTAAAAGAAAGATTTCCGGGATGCGAATTGCATTTCGGAATAAATCAAAAATACTCCTCGCTATCTCCAATTTTTGAAAATCATCCATTAATAGATAAAATTCATATCTGGGAGGCTTATGATAATTGGCCCTCTCAAAAAGACGTTGATCATATAGTGGCGGAAAGGTATAATTTTACTTTTGATGCTATGCCTCCCCACACGCAAGAGCACTGGTATGTTAATAATCACCAATCTGAAGAAGCGTGCCTTGTTCACGGTTTAAGGCCACCCGATAATCTTCAAGTCGAGTTGAATCAATATTTTGAAACTCAGAGGAATAAAAAACATGTTGCTCTTAATCTTTTCGCAGAAACCAGAGGAGACGCCAAAACCCCTAACTTAGAACAAGCTCAAAAGATATCTGATTTACTAAAAACGAAAGGCTATACTCCAGTTCAAATTGGCCTCCCTGATCAACCACAGATATGCGAAAAGAGATTCACTGGATCATTTTTTGATTCTATCAAATTTACTTTATCTTGTGATTATTTGTTTACGGTAGATTCTGCCATGGCATGGATAGCTTCAGGATATTCTTTTCCAACATTTGGCATCTATGCTTATAATTACTACCCTCATGTGACAACTTCTAAGAATTGGCAACCAGTAAATCCCAACGCAAAATACATAGAAAAAGATAAGATATCTAATATTTCATTAGACTTGATCTCTGAAGAGATTGACAATATGATATGATCATTGATTGTTTCCCGTTTTTTAATGAGTTAGATATTTTAGAGTTAAGATTAAATATTCTTAACGACTGCGTTGATAAATTTGTTCTTGTTGAGGCTTCTAAAACTCAATCTCTATTAGATAAACCTTTTTACTTTGAAGAAAACAAAGAAAGATTCAAGCCTTTCTTAGATAAGATAGTCCATGTGAAAGTTGAAGATCATCCAAGCGTTGGCGGCTGGGCAATGGAGAATTTTCAAAGAAATAAAATTTCTACAGGTTGTGAGTTTTTGAATTTGCAAGATGAAGATATTGTAGCTATCTCAGACGTAGATGAAATTTGGAATCCAAACATAGCCCCTCACCTTCAAAAATTCTTAGATAAATACAATTGTGTTTCTGAAGCAATGCGATATTTTGTATTTTATTTAAATCTTGAGACTGTCGATAAGAGCTGGATTGGAACAGTATTTTGCCATCATAGAAATTTTAATAAAGTAACTCCTCAGTATCTCAGGAACATGAAAGATAAAGTTCCATGTATTGACTTCTCTGGATGGCATTTTGGATATCAAGGAGGCAAAGAAAAGGTGTATCAAAAATACCTATCTTGCATTGAGCCTATTGATAAAAGTAAATTGCCAGATTTTGAAACATTTTGCACCGAGTTCGATAACAAAATTAGCGATGGTGGATCTTTTATATTTTCTGATAATTTGTCTAATGATTCGGTAAAGCTTCAAAAAGTAGATATTGAAAAAGACCTCCCAGTATTCTTGTCTAAAAACTTAGATAGATACTCTCATTTAATATATCATTGATACGATGTCTATGAAGAAAAAGGTATTGGTAACAGGAGTTCTTGGTCAAGACGGAGCTAATATGGTAGAGTATTTACTCAAAAATACTGACTACGACATCTTTGGAATGATTAGAAGAAGCTCTAATCCAAATTTTATCAATTGCCAATTTTTTATTAATGATAACAGATTTAAGCTCATTTATGGAGATTTGGGCGATAGTGTTTCAATAGACTCTATAGTGCAAGATATCAAGCCAGATTATTTTATTAATTTTGGAGCCCAGAGTTTTGTTGGGTGCAGTTGGGAAATCCCATTGCAGACTTTCGACGTCAATGCTACGGGAGTAGTGAGATGCCTAGAAGCCATCCGCAAGAATAATCCAAATTGCAGGTTTTACTCGGCTGGATCTAGCGAAGAGTTTGGCGACGTGTCTTATTCTCCACAAGACATGAAACATCCAATACGACCAAGGAGCCCATACGGAGCGTCTAAGGCCGCAGCTAGGCACGCTGTCAAGGTCTATAGGGAGTCCTACAATCTTTACGCTGTTCATGGTGTATTATTTAATCATGAGGGGACCAAGCGCGGAGAAGAGTTTGTTACTAGGAAAATAAGCAAAGGGGTCGCTAGAATCGATCTCGCCATAAATAATAAACATCCATTCACGCCAATTGAGCTTGGAAATCTAGATGCTAAGCGCGACTGGTCAGACTCTGAAGACTTTGTAGACGGAGTTTGGAAGATGATAAATCAAGAAAAATATAGACCAGATTTGCAGCCAGAACTTTACAAAGAAGGCAAGTATAGCAAAGCTCTGCTCTCTCACCTAAAGGATTACATATTATCATCAGACGAAACTCATTCAATCAGAGAGTTTGTAGAGAAAGCTTTCCGAGTCGCCGGTTTAGAAGGGGTTTGGCACGGTCATGGAGAAAATGAAGAATTTAGTTTGCCTAATTATCTAGTAAAAGAGCACAGTATCAAGTCTTCAGTCTTAGTCAAAATCAATCCTAAATTCTATCGTCCAGCAGAAGTAGACCTATTGCTTGGAGATTCAACCCCAGCTAGAGAAGAGCTGAGGTGGGAGCCAAAGACATCATTCAATGAATTAATTAAAAAAATGGTTGTTCATGATTTAAATTTGCCTTGACTTCCTAGGGGCACTAGCCATATTCCTCCCATGACTGGGGACTCTAAGAAAATTAGACAATTAACAAATGCTCAAAAACTTGTCAAAGCTTTTCTTTTTGATTCTAAAGTCTGTTCTTGGCCTAAAGAAATAAAAATAGCAAACTCTTTGATAAGAGAGCATGGGTTTGAATTCCTTATTTTTTTAGAAGGAAGACAAAAAATGCCTTCGCTTTGTTGGTTCCTAACTGACAATGGAAAGCTTTTCTTAAAGCATGTGAAGAAATATAATTCAATGTCATTTGAGCCCCAGAAGATAGAATTGACACAAGAGCCTGTAGCTCCTACAGTAGAAGTTGTGAAGAGACCCAGTTCAGTTAAAGATTTCCTAAACCTTTTTAATAAAAAATAATATGGCAAAACAGAAAAAAGACGCCCCAGAGCAAGAGCCCTCCACAGAGTCCGGCAAGATGAAGGTCTTGGACCAAATCCTTAAGGTAAATAAAGACCACCACTATGCATTTGATAATACTATTGATTATGTAGTAAGTAGTGGAAGTTTGACTATGGATATTGAAATGGGTGGAGGAATTCATCCGGGAATTATTAGATCTAGTGGTATAACGGAGGGTGGGAAAACGAGTAATGCTCTTGCTTTCGGCAGGAATTTCCAATTGGTCAATCCAGAAAAAGGTTGCATCATTTACATCAAATCTGAAGGGCGACTCAGTGAGGCAGTCATAGCCCGGTCTGGGGTAGATACTGATCCAGCTAAGTGGAGAGTAATTCCTACTAATGATTACGAATTTGTGATTGACACCATGAGGGAGCTTATCAAAAATAATGATGAAGGCAACCGATATTTCTTTGTCATTGATAGCTTGGATGCTTTGGTCCCTCGAAACGACTTGGCCAAATCAGCCATGGAGGCGAACAAGACCGCTGGCGCAGCCCTACTAACCGCAGACTTGCTGCGTAAGATGGCGGCAGCCTTCTCCTCTCGGGGCCACATCTGCTTCCTTATCTCTCAGGTCCGCTCTACGATTAAAATCAATCAATACGAAAAGGGAGACCCCAAGGTTACTAACGCAAGCGGCGGAAACGCCGCCCTCCACTATTCGGATTGGATTCTGGAGTTCCAGCAGCGGTGGAAGGGCGACTTGATTTTCGCCGGGGCCAAGCAAGATGGCAACCCAGTGGGCCACTGGTGCAAGATCATGTTCCGCAAGACCACCAACGAAAAGACTGGGCGGGAAGTCAAGTACCCTATCAAGTACGGCAGGACCAATGGAACCAGTGTCTGGGTGGAGTACGAGATTGTAGACCAGCTACTAGCTTGGGAGTTCGCTCACGCCAAGGGGGCTTGGATCACCATGACAGACGAGCTTGTGGCAGAACTTGCAGCAGTAGACTTGGTTTTGCCTAAGCAGCACCAAGGAGAAGCTAATCTAAAGAACTTCCTAGAAGAAAACCCCAAAATCACCTCTTACTTGTTTAATAAATTTATTGGAGTGCTCAAGAGGTGAAACTTTATAATATATATGGTAAAGCTGTAAGCAAGAATGTGTCTAAATATTTAATTGATTGGGATAAAGCTTCTCGTTCAAAAATTCAATTCAAGACAAAGCAATTCCTTAAGAAATATTGGGAAAATCACATTGTCTACGAGGAGTTTCCTGTCTATGGGTCGCTTTTAAAAGTTGACTTGATCAACGCAACGCGCAAGATTGCTGTGGAAGTGCATGGGCCACAGCACTCTGCATTCAATAAATTTTTTCATGGCGAATCTAGATTAAATTATCTTAAGTCAATCAAAAGAGACGTTGCCAAAGAAAATTGGCTTACTCAGAATAAGTTTACCCTTGTAGAGATTTATCATGATCAAGTAGACGGCTTAAACGAAAAATTCTTTAAAGAAAAATACAACATAATCTTGTAATGCTCATTTACTCGCTGCAAATAGAAAAATATGTCTTATCTGGTTTGGTTAGGCATCCAGATTCATACGCCGATATAGAAAGTTTCATCTCAGAAAATGATTTTGTTAATGAAGTCCATTACACTATCTATTGCGTTTTTAGGGAGACCTTTAATAAAGGCGAGCAGGTAGACAAAGTTCTTATTGCTCAAAAAGCTAAAAATCTAGGCATCACATTTAAAGATCAAACTATTGATATCTTTAATTATGTTAGTAGCATTTGTTTGATTCCAACTACTAAGCCGGGACTTATTGAAGCGGCGAAAGAACTATTGAAGTTGAGAATCCGCAGAGAAATCGAGCAGACTGGAGACGAAATTAAGAAGTTCGCTCACAACTGCGCGGAAAAGCCCATTGAAGAAATCATCACGGAATCAGATAAGATTTATAACGATAAGATCTGTGTCTACGCTAATGAAAACAATAAACCAGAAGATGTAACTTCTAATATCATTGAGATTATTGAAGAGCGTGGAAACAATCCTATTTCTGAAAATGGCCTCCAAACTCCATACGATAATTTCAATCGTCTATATGGCGGGATTCGCCCCGGCAATCTTTATGCTTGGGTGAGCCGACCAAAGCACGGCAAGTCTACAATCCTTAACGATCTTGCTATTAAGGTAACAAGTATAAACAAAGGATGCAAAGCTCTTGTTCTTGATACAGAAATGGCTACAATAGATATGAAGTTCAGAATAGCTTCATCTCTTACTGGGATTCCAGTGTGGCATCTTGAGACTGGTAATTGGAAAAAGAACGCTCAACTTTATGCTAAATTTGAAGAAAGCAAAGCAAAGATAAGAAGCGTAACCAATCAAGTAGACCATCTTCAAGTAGCAGGAAAACCAATTGAAGAAGTTATTTCAATTGTAAAACGTTGGTATTTCTCCAAGGTTGGCCGAGGCAATCCATGCGTAATTATATACGATTATATCAAGTTGACTGGAGAGTCTGACAAGAACAAGCAGGAATACCAACTGATTGGAGACAAAGTCAATGCCTTAAAGGGGCTTTCTTTAGAGTTGAACGTCCCAATTCTTACTGCTTGCCAATTAAATCGAAGCGCAGAGAACGGGGTTGACGATAGCAGCGCAATCTCGCAATCTGACCGTTTGCAGTGGTACGCCTCATACGTCGCCATCTTTAGACGTAAAACTGTAGAGGAAATTGCTCTAGACGGTCAAGAGTTTGGGTCCCATAAGATGATTCCTCTTGCCACTCGATTCCAAGGAAGAGACTCTCAGGGGCATCACGACCTTGTAAGGATACAAGAGGGTAGATCGGTGAAGTATCAACCAAACTTTATAAGTTTTAATATTTCTAATTTCAACGTTGAGGAAAGAGGAACTCTTTCTGAGATTGTGCAAGCTAGGGCTCTCCGACCAGAGCTTAACGATTCTGGAGATGGAGAAGTCCTATGAATGACTGCGAATCAGTAAGACAAATACTTCAAGACATAGGATATGTATTGACAGACAATGGCAGAGAGTTCAGAGCAAAACCTCTTTACCGTGATTCTGATAATGATAGCGTATTACGAATTTGGAAAAATTCAGGACAATGGGTTGATTTCAAAGAGAACATTAGCGGCTCAATAGAAGATTTAGTTAAGCTTACCCTTAAGCTAAAGGACCTTAGTGAAGCGAAACACTGGATTGCTGCAAAAGGAATCAATACAAATTCCGAAGATGTTGAAAAACCAAAGGCATTAACAAAACAAACAACTACTTTTGATAAGTCTATTTTAATAAAGTTGTTAAGAGATGATTCTTATTGGAATAGTCGCGGCATTTCGTCTTCCACTCTAGCGCCATTTCAAGGAGGAGTCGCAACTGGAGGAAAGATGTTCAATAGATATGTTTTTCCAATATTTGATAATCAAGACAACATTGTGGGGTTTTCAGGTAGAGACGTCTCTAAAATCAGCCTAGAAGGCAGGCCAAAATGGAAACACATTGGAGACAAAAAAGAATGGGTTTTCCCATTGAAGGTGAATCTTAAAGAGATTAAATCTGCTAAAAAAATCATCTTGGTCGAAAGCGTTGGTGATATGCTGGCCTTAAAAGAGAATGGAATCAATAATTGCATTGTGACGTTTGGATTAAACATTACTTCCAAGATAATTTATTCGCTTATATCAATAAATCCCAACGAAATAATAATAGCTTTTAATAATGATGGATCCGAAAATGGCGCTGGTAACATGGCAGCCCAAACAGTGCAAAATAAATTGAGAGATTACTTTGACATCAAGCAAATATCAATCAAATTACCACAGGGGGCAAATGATTTTGCCGACCTAAATTTAGAGAATAAAAACAAAATTTTAGAATGGCACAAGTCAATATGATAAAAAAAGAAAAAATCAAACTCAGCGCGAGCAAAATCAAAACTGTCGAAGGCTGTAGCTGGCTTTACTATTCTAAGTATATACTTAAATTTCCTGACATATCGAACTCTGGAGCTTCAAGAGGCACAATTTGTCATTTGATTTTTGAACTGCTTCTTACTGACAGGCATAAAAAGTATTTTGAAGATCTATGTCTCGGTAAAGTTGGAGTTATCAAAAATCCTTGCATACATAGATTGATTCTAAAAAATGCAAAAAAACTGAAAGTAGACGATGAAGAGAATCTAGATTTGATATACAACATGATCCAGACTGGATTGGTAAGCGATTTCTTTTGCAATGGAGCTTCATTAGTCGAAGCCGAGTCCGAATTCAAGTTAGAAGAAGAAGACTACATAATTAACGGCTTTATTGACAAGCTTGCTAAATTTAGCGATACTGATTATAAAATTTATGATTATAAATCAAGCAAAGGAAAATTCTCTAAAGAGGAAATAGATTTCAATCTTCAAAATCTTATGTATTCTTTAGCTGTATTTAAGACTAAAGGTTATATTCCAGATGTGTCTTTTATATTTTTAAAGTTTAAAAAACAACCTATTCAAGAAGCTCCAAAACCCACAATAGAACAATTAGAAGGATTTAAAGCGTATCTCGCATACATTGCCGGATATCTATCTAAATTTAATGAAAAGAACGCCATCGAAAATCTTGCCGCTGATTCTCCTAAAAAGAAATGGATGTGCGGCAGCGATGTCGAAGGAAAGTGGATTTGCCCATCTAGGCGTGCCGCAGATTACTACATCGGTACTGATGCAGATGAAAAATTTATTAAAGCATCATTTAAAAAAGAAGATTTACTAAAAGATTTAAAAGTGGCCCTTATCAAAAAAACAGAATATAAAGGTTGCCCGCGCTGGAGGAGAGACGACTCTAAATTTTGATTGACTTGTTGCATTCGGTGAGCATATTGCCCTATGGAGTATTCAGCTATTCCGCTTTTTAAATCCCACTACAGCATTGGGAAATCTGTTCTGACCCTTTCCAAGGCTGGCTCAAGCGAGCCTGACGAACCATGCTCTATAATAGACATAGCTAAAAAGTTAAAACTTGACACAGTGTATCTAGTAGAAGATTCTATATCTGGATTTCTAGAGGCCTATAAGTCTTGCGAAGATGCTAAATTGAATTTAAGATTTGGCCTTCGTTTGACAGTTTGCGATGATGTAGAGAATAAAACATCAGAGTCTAGGGAAAAGGAGCATAAAATTATAGTATTTATAACTAATACTGAAGGATATTACGACCTCATCAAGATATCTACTTTTGCAAGCATAAATGGTTTTTACTATTATCCAAGGATAGATTGTAAAAACTTAAAGAAGCTTTGGAATGAAAAAAACTTGGCTCTTAGCATCCCATTCTACGACTCTTATGTTTTCAAAAATAATTTGACTTATAGCATTTGTGTCCCAGATTTCAGCTTTTGTAATCCAATTTACTTTATAGAAAATAACAATTTGCCCTTTGATGAAATTCTTAAATCAAAAATTGAAGAAATCGTCACAGACAAACTTCTGGCTGTCCAGACTCAGTCTATCTATTATGAAAATAAAGAAGACTTCTTGTCTTATCTGACTTTTAGATGCATCTCAGAAAGGACTACTCTCAACAAACCCAATCTAAATCATTGCTCTTCAAACGAATTCTGCGCGGAATCATTGGAGGAAAAATATGGAAAATGAACTTCTAAGGTTTGATAAGTCTAAAAGACTGGTCTTTATCGATTGCGAGACTCTTAACCTCTGTTTAAACTTCTGTCAAAATCTCCCTTGGCAAGTCGCTATGATTGACACCCTTGGCGGAAAAAAGATTGATGAGCGAGACCTCTTGATTAAATGGGACACTAGTCTAAAGATATCTGAAGACGCAAGAAGAATCACTCGATACCCAGAAGAACTCATCAAAACCACTGGTAAGAAATTCGATGACGTTTTTGATATTATTAGTGAGTGGCTTGATAATAGCGACTATATTATTGGGCATAACATTCTTGGATTTGATATCTATCTAATCAAAGAAATGTATTTACTTAAAAATAGAAATATCAAACACCTAATAAATAAAGTCATAGACACCAACTGCTTGGCTAAAGGAATCAAGTACGGAATTCCAAAAATGCCAAAAGAGTCTTTGATTGAATATCAATATAAGCTTTTGCACACTTACCGAAAAGGAATTAAAACCAACCTCACTGCTCTTGGTAAAGACTACACTATAGATCACGATTACGAAAATCTGCATAATGCTATCGTAGATTTGGATCTTAACCTCAAGGTTTGGAACAAAATTAAATTTCAAGCAGAAATATGAAAGACTTCGATTCACAATTTTCAAATATGAAGCTGCCATTGTATGGCGTAAGGCTTCCTGAATTCAATATCGAGAGCCGCCTTAAGAAGCAGTATGGGCTTAAAGAGGAGTCTTCAAATTACGACTTCTTGATGCAAGTATGCAGATCTAATTTTAAAAAGTTAAATATAGCCAAAGAAGATTTTCCCAAGTATTCAGAGAGAGTAAAATATGAACTTGAAACCATTAAAGAGCTTGGATTTCTTGACTATATTCTTCTGGTTTGGACTGTTATTAACTACTGTAACGAAAATTCCATACCTCTCGGCCTTGGGCGCGGTTCTGCTGCTGGTAGTCTTATTCTTTATCTGTTGGGGGTCACGAAGGTAGATCCTATTAAATATGAACTATTCTTTGAGCGGTTTATATCTAAGATCCGTGCAAAGAAACAAATAGTCGATGGCATAACTTATCTAGACGGGTCGCTGATGTGCGACGTAGATATAGATATCTGCTATTATAATCGTCCAAAAGTAATCAAATTCTTGGAGCAATTGTTTGCTGGCAGGACTTCTAAGATTTTGACCCTAACAACTCTAAGCGGTAAATTGCTTATTAAAGAGTGCGGAAAAATCATTGACGAAAAGCCAGAGACCGAGATGAATGAAGTTAGCTCTTTGATTCCAAAGACTTTCGGGCAAGTCATGGATCTCAAGCAAGCTTATGGCGAGGTCGAGCAACTTAAGAAGTGGTGCGACGAAAACCCAAGGTCTTATAAAACTGCTTTAAAACTTAGAAACTTAATTAAGAATAAGAGCGTTCACGCTTCTGGGATGATGCTTTCGTATCACCCGATAGATCAAAGCTGTCCTACTGAACTTACTACCGACAAAGAACAGGTCTCTAGCTACGACATGAATTGGGCTTCTATATCTAATGTCAAATTAGACCTACTTGGATTGAGAAGTGTCTCTATCGTTGACCGTGTTTGCAAGCTGATTGGAATTAAAGTGGATGATCTTAATTTCAATGATCCATTTATTTATCAGCAGTTTCAAGAGTTCAAGACTCCTCATGGATGTTTTCAAATTGAAGCAGAAACTAATTTCAAAGTTTGTAAAAAAGTAAAGCCAAGAAACCTCGAAGAACTAAGCGGTGTTCTAGCCCTTGCTCGACCCGGAGCTTTGGAGTTCGTAGATCAATACGCCAATTTTACGACTAACAATCAGTACGAAGGCATCCATGAATTTTTTGATTCTGTGCTAAGTAGCAGCGGTGGCGTTGCCTTGTATCAGGAGCAGCTGATGAAAATGTCCAATAAGATTGGATTTACTCTTGATGAAGCAGAAGTTTTGCGTCGAATTGTCGGCAAGAAGAAGGTCGAGGAAGTCAAAAAATGGCAAGAGAAAATCAAAGATAAGATTAAAGAGAATAATCTAGCCCCAGAAATTGGAGACATCCTTTGGCGTATTCTTGAAAATTCAGCCAATTATTCGTTTAATAAATCTCACTCCATGAGCTATGCGGCTCTTGCGGCATGCACTGTTTATCTTAAATTCAAGCATCCTAAAGAATTTTTCTTAGCTTTGCTAGAGATGACAAAGCATGAACCAGCGCCTTTAGAAGAGATATCAAAAATCCAGAAAGAGCTTCGTCACTTTGGCATTTCTTTACTTGGACCTCATATATTAAAATCTGATACTGATTTTTCTATCCAAGGAAACGATATTCGATTTGGGCTTTCTTCTATCAAAGGGATCTCTGATAAAACAATGGAAAAACTAAAGAATTTTAAATCAGATCAATCAAATAAATTCGAAGTATTTCAAGCCGCTAAAGAAGTTAGCCTTTCTATCGGTGTTTTGTCGGCCTTGATTCAGGCGGGGGCCTTAGATGGGTTTTCTAATTCTAGAAGCCGAGTCGTTTTGGAAGCTCAACTTTGGAACCTCCTGACCGACAAAGAAAAGGTCCTGAGCATGGATCATGGCCCAAGTCAAGGCTACGACCTGCTTAAGACCATCAAAAAACTATCAGAAACTAAAAACGAGGACGGTAAGCTTCTCATCAAAGAAAGCCGACTGCAAACAATCAAAAATAAATACGACCCATATCTAAAAATTTATCAACAGAATAATAAATCAGAGAGTTTTGCCAATTGGTTTTATGAGAGCAAGCTTTTGGGGTACAGCTACAATAGCAGCCTAATAGAGATATTCCGCCCTAAAATGCCAGCGTTAGTTTCTACCGCTCAAATAGCTGGACTTGGAAACAACTCTATAGTATATCTAGTCGGCAAAGTCGATGATTGTTCAGAATGGACATCTAAAAACGAAAAGAAAACCAAAGTCTTCAAAATGATTCTGTCTGACGAATTTGGATCAATTCCCGTATTGATATTCAATGATAAGATTGATTTTAATAAATCTGCTAATGGTGATAAATTGCCAGAAAAAGAAGACGTGGTCATTGTTAAAGCTTTAAAAAAACAAGATTGTTTGTTTGGCGACACCATCGGCATTCAAACATTAAAAATTTACACAAAACTTTCCGAGTTAAAAGAAAAAAATCTTGACAATTAACCCATAAAACCCCATCATATATCGCATGATTCAATTCTACAAACCAAATCCAAAGAACACTGGTTGCGGCTGCTCATTTAAGATATCAATCAAAGATGACTGCATTTTCATTAATCTAATCAAACAGTCCAGTTGGGATGAGAGCAAGAAGCGAGGCTCATTTGCTGGCAACGCCCAAAACCCAAAGATGTCTGCGTCTGTCAAGCTTAGTTCAACGGAGGTGGGAGACATCGTTTCAGCAATGCGCCGGAATGCCGAGTTTTCAGGATTCCACGACTCTGCAAAACAAGTTACTCGTCTAAAGTTCTCCCCATACTTGAGGGCTTCTAAAGAAAACCCTTCTGAGATGACTCAAGTTGGATATTCTTTTTCAGTATCTAAGGAAAGCAAAGAAAACGCTCAAGATAAGACATCATTCCTTATGGGCTTCACTTTTGGAGAAGCTGTCAAGCTAGAGTCTTATTTTATCCTGTCTCTCGCAAAAATTTTTGAAAAGGCCATCCAAGAGCAAGATAATAGATCAGCCGCTACTCCTCAAGCAGCCCCTCTGAAAAAAGAGGAGCCTCCTAAGCAGGAGTCTTCGGATGAAGATCTATGGTAAAAAAGAAGAAAATTTTATTCCACTCCGATTTTGCTCTCTCTAAGACTGGCTTTGGCAGGAATGCCAAGGCCATTCTTTCTTATTTATATGGGACTGGAAAATATGAATTGGTGAGTCTAGGGGGAGGCCTTTCAAAAAATCATCCTGAAGCAGACAGAACTCCTTGGAAAACTTACGGAGTCATTCCTAGTAGTGGTCAAGAATTATCAGATTGTAACAGCTCTCAAGAAAAAGGCAGGCTTTATTCGTATGGCGCATTTGAGTTAGACAATATCATTAATTTAGAAAAGCCAGATGTTTATATAGGAGTTCAAGATTTCTGGGGCGTTGATTATGCTATTGACAAACCTTGGTTTAACAAAATTAATTCTGTAATTTGGACTACTTTAGATTCTCTCCCTTTGCTTCCCAGTGCCGTTGCTCAAGTTCCAAAAATCAAAAATTTTTGGGTATGGTCTAATTTTGCTGAAAAGGAAATGCATCGAATTGGGTATAGTCATGTAAAAACTGTCCACGGAGCAGTAGAGGTTTCAGATTTTAAAATACTACCTCTTGATCAAAAAGCAACTCTAAGAGCTAAAAATAATATACAAAGCTACGACTATGTAATTGGATTCGTATTTAGAAATCAATTAAGAAAGTCTGTACCAAATCTGCTACAGGGTTTTAAAATATTTAAAGATTCTAACCCGAATATCAAAGCGAAACTTTTACTGCACACCAATTGGCAAGAAGGGTGGAACATACAAAAGATTTGCGGAGAGTCTGGAGTAGACATAAAAGATGTATTAACGACATACATATGCAGAACTTGCAGGGGCTATGAAGTCAAAAATTTTTCAGGAAATGAAGTGACCTGTTCTTCATGCAAAGCGGAAAACGCTTGCACAACGACAGGAACAACTTTCGGTATCTCAGAGAAGCAGTTGAATGAAGTGTACAACATGATGGATGTATATTGTCATCCATTCACTTCTGGCGGTCAAGAAATCCCAATCCAAGAAGCGAAATTGACTGGGTTAATGACATTAGTCACTAATTATAGCTGCGGAGAGGAGATGTGCCAACCAGAGGCTCATTCTTTACCTTTAGCTTGGAATGAATACAGGGAATTCGGCACGGAATTTATTAAAGCTTCCACTAGCCCTCAATCTATTGCTGAACAACTTAAAAAAGTTCTTCTGATGCCTCCAGAAGAGAAACTTAAAATTGGAAAACTTGCCAGAAAATGGATCATCGACAATTTTGCCTCAGACGTGATTGGCGGTAAAATAGAAAAATTTATAGACTCTTGCGAGTATGGGAATTACGAAGATACTGGAAAAGGATATATTGATAAAAATCCATATGCTCAAATCCCTTATATTGAAAACCCTGTCCTTTGGTTGAAGTCTTTATACGCCTTGATACTCGGCTCTGACGTTTCAGATTCTGATTCAGGGTTATTGCATTGGATTGAAAAAATAAAATCTGGAGCGTCTAGGCAAGAGATAGAGTCATTTTTTAGGGAGACAGCTGTAAAAGATAATGATAAACACAAAACTTTTAAAATAGAAGAATTATTTTTAGGGTCTAAGCCAGAAGACCGAATTTTTGTTTCTATTGATTCTAGCCTAGAGAACATTTTCTTATCTACTAAAATTATTTCAGCCATAAAAGAAAAATACCCTGACAAAAAGATTTTTGTGGCCTCCACCGAAGCCTGCCAAGCGGTATTCTCTGGCAATAAAATGATTGAAACAGCTATAATCAAAAGCAGAGAGTTTGGAGACCCAGAATTTCTTAAAAAGAACTTTTTTGAAAGTTACTGCTTGGATACTTTTTCCATCAATAATAATCATTCTATTCTAATCAAATGAATCTTTTAAACTCCTTCTCTTTAACTTCAGGATTAAAGCCAAGCAAATCATATATATATGAGAAACTATACCCATTAAATTTTGATAAATATATAATTTTAGACACTCAATCCAGCAACCCAAACTTTCATTATGTTTTTTGGTTTAGAGCCATTGAATTGATAGAGCCAATTTTATCAAAATATGGAATAAAAATAGTCCACTTCATAGAGGATAAAAAATACCACTTTGACCATACCTACGTTGATAACTCAGCAACGCTTTCCCAAAGAGCTTATCTAATCAGAAAGTCTTTGTTGTTTTGCGGTTCTTCAAAATTATACTCCCTGATAGCTTCCGAGAACGATGTCAAACAGTGTTTTTTAAAAACTGACTATGCTCTAGATAATACATTGGTGAAAGATGAAGAAATAATACATTCAGAACATTCTAGAAAACATTTCTTAAATCCTACTGGATTAAAAATCAACAATATCCGCCCTGAAGAAGTAGCAAAAAAAATCTTGGAAAATCTTCTTGGCGAGAATCATGTATTTGATAATACCCTATCCATCGGTAAAGCTTATTCTGCGCAGAATCTAGAAGTCATACCAGATTGCACTTTTAAAATTAATAATAATATCAAAAGCGAAATAGTTATACGCATGGATTATTTGTTCTCCGAAGAAAATCTTGATACGCAATTATCTTTAGAAGCTTGCGCCATTGTGACAGACAAGGCTTTCAATAAAAATATTCTAATCAATAGAAAAAATAACATAAAAAAAATCTATTTCAAAGTAGAAAAAAACTCAGATGCTTCTTTCATAGACCTTCTAGAAGAGTGCAAAATAAATTACGACATTATCACTACCCTGTCTGACTCTGATTTAAACAATGAAAAGATTAAATTTATAAATCATAAAAAAATTAATAAATTGAATAGTTTGAGCTTAGATTTCCTAGACGGATTAGACAAAACAAAAGTTTATTTTAAAACAAATAAAATAGTAATCAAAAGCGGAAAGACTTTTGCTAGCAAATGGCACTCCAAAGTAGCAATCAACAACCCAGATGTCCGTAACGCAAGTTTTCAGCTCCCACAAGTGATTGACCAGTCTTTTAAAGATGAGGCTGATTACTTTTATTTCTTGACTAACGAACAAATTTAATCCATTCTTCACTAAGATGAGCAGCATACCTCCAAAACTTTTTAAAAGAAATGAATACGGTCTTTTAGAAGATCCTCCTATTCCATATGTTTATAATGAAGATGGCAGTGTAAATTGGCGCAAGATGATCCGCTCAGAATTCCTTGTTGCGAATAAACAAAGGACACAAGAGACAGACATCTCTAAACTCGAAGATAAAGACCTTTTGATTCTTCTTGGCGGGATTAAAGAACTAGCTCAAATACGCGGCTTCACTTGCGTATCTTATGACGTGCCAGAGGCCGGACCAACATACGTTATTGCTAGTTGCTATATCCATTGGGTTGCAAATTACGAAACCAACGATGAACAAGTCTCATTTCAATCTCTAGCAGACGCATCCCCAGATAATACGCAAAGCTTCGCAAGGAATTATTTAGCCGCAATAGCAGAGAATCGTGCATTTGTCAGGTGCGTAAGAAATTTCCTAAAGATCAACATCGTGGGTCAAGATGAAGTTGGAGTTAAAACTTCTTTAGAAGAATTAGCTGTAGAGAATCCAGTATCACCGACTGCGGTTCTTTCCAACTTGATGAAAGAGAAGAGCGTGACTCTTGATCAGATCAAAAAGCGCCTTATCAAGGATGGCTTTCCTGCCGAAGCTATAACGTCTCTTAGCGAGATTCCAAAACCTAAGATTTTTGAATTGATAGAAAGAATCAAAAAAGCCCCATGATTACCATTTTTGAAGAGGACACTGTTCGAAGTCCATCTTGACTTTGATAGTAACAAAGCAGCCGCACTCGCTGCATCTTCCTCCTGACTTATCTAAAGAAGGACATTTATTACAGATATCCAATCTCTTCTGAGCACTTAGCTTGGGAGAGATTATTTGTTTATTATCTACTACAGCCTTCACCGCTTTCGCGGCGGTAGAAGATAAGCTTTTAGAAACCTTGACGCTTTCTTTGAATAAATTTTTAAAATTATCAGATACCATTTAAAGTTTATATGTCGCAGGATACATATTTGTATAAACAAAATCTATCGATTTAGCATACGAGTCTCCGCAAGATCCTCCGCAAAATTGCCAGTATCCATTTTTTTTGCTAGTTTGAACTCCAAAGAATTTAGCTGACCCATAAGGTTCTGCGCTTATAGACCCCCCGCTATTAAAAAATTCAAAATAATTAGTAGATTTAAATTTTGAAATTGGGATTGGGGTCGTAGAGACCACTTTTGGATAAAAGCCATCGCCATTTGGGTCTCCGCAATACATAACTGAAGTATTTGTTCCGGGAAGAGTCAATGGCACATAAGAAGAGCAAGAGAAAGTGTCTTGCCTAACAACACCTAAGTATTTTCTCTTAATTTTAGGAGTCATGAATCTAGGCAAAGCATCAATTAAAAATGGATGAATGACAGGCTTAAATTTCACCGAAGAGCCTGCTTCAAATGATTCAACGTATATTCCTCCACCCAGCCCATACTGGCTGACTTCATCGCCTTTCTTCTCAGTTTTTTGTACGGATCTAGACGCTAAAACTGATACGCTTGAATTTATTGGAATAGAAAAATCAGAGATAGTATCTCCAGATTGGACTT
>Ga0209247_1000027_pt1 | contig 19727 bp, 18 predicted proteins | sample LauGreSBDMM110DN_2_FD_188212 | JGI IMG/M metagenome (GOLD analysis project Ga0209247, IMG submission 188212) | Freshwater lake microbial communities from Lake Michigan, USA - Su13.BD.MM110.DN (SPAdes) (version 2) | ecosystem: Environmental > Aquatic > Freshwater > Lake | place: Lake Michigan... | reverse complement strand
CTTGAACACCAGTGCCGTGATGAAGATGGACACTGGGATGGCGGTGAGCGCGATGATGGTGGGGCGAACCGTACCCAAGAAGAAGAAAAGGATCGCGGCCACAAACAGCGACGCACCGATCAACTTGCCTTGCAGCGTCGAGATAGAAGCCTCAATGAAGCTGGCTTGTCGGAAGGTCACACGGGGTGCCTCCATACCCGCAGGAAGGGATGCCTTGAGATCCGTAATCGCTTCTTCAATCGACTGTGTTAAACGGGTCGTGTCAGCGGTTGGCTGCTTTTGAACGCCCAGAATCACGGCTGGCTTGCCTTCAAAGCCTGCATCCCCACGTTTGATGGCTGCGGCAAAAGTGACCTCAGCGATCTGGCGCAACAAGATGGGCTGACCGTTCTTGGCGGTAATAGCCAGATTGCGCAAGTCCTCCAGGCGGGAAGTGCGACCAAGATTTCGAATCAGGTACTCGCGCCCGTTGAGCTCCAAAAATCCCCCTGAGGTGTTGGCCGAAAACCCGCGCAACGCCGACTCCAACTGGTCCAAGGAGATACCCAAGTCCGACAGGCGCGCTGTGTTGGGCTGCACCTGAAACTGGCGCACTTCGCCGCCAATGGGGATGATCTGTGCGACGCCGGGGATGGCCAGGAGTCGAGGCCGGAGCACCCAGTCGGCGTACTCACGCACGGCCATAGGGGAGATCTTCTGCGGATCGACAGGAATAGCGATCTGCATGATCTCACCCATGATGGAGCTGATCGGCCCCATCCGTGGTATTACCCCGGCAGCCAAACCTTCTTCCATGGACGAGAGGCGTTCAGACACCAGTTGGCGTGCCCGAAAAATCTCCGTGTCCCAGTTGAAGGTGACATACAAAAAGGACAGGCCAGCAGAAGAGGTCGAACGAACCGATTCGACCCCAGGCAAGCCATTCATGGCCGTCTCCAGAGGAAAGGTAATCAGTTGCTCGACCTCTTCAGGCGCCATGCCACCCGCCTCGGTCATGATCGTCACAGTAGGTTTGTTGAGATCGGGAAAGACATCGACTGGCGTTCGAGACAATGTGAATGCCCCGTAAGCCATCAATACGGCACCCGCTATCAACACCAGAAGCCGGTTGGTCAGGCTATTTTCGAGAAGCCACTTGAACATATCGTGACCCCTTTACCGGACTTGATTGATGAGCGTGGCACCTTGGATCGCCACACGATCGCCAGACTTCAAGCCCGAGATCACCGTGACACGCGCACCATCCAGGGGCTCAAAGGTCACCGTGCGGGGTTCAAACTGCTCAGCTGCAGACTTGACCCACACCACGTTCTGATTGGCAGCGTTTTTCATCAGTGCCGACTGGGGGACCGCAATACCCTGTGTCTTTTGCTTGGACTGCACATAGACTTTGACAGGCTGTCCAACGGCCAGACCTAGTAGTTCCGGGCTTTGCACTTGGAAGTTCAGCGGCAGCGCTTGCTCGCGCAAACTGCGCGCTGCACCCATGAAAACCAGTGGCGTGCGCTGGTCGCCGACAGCCAGTGAGGCACTGCCGATGTTGTTGGTCAGTGCGCTATCAAAAGCCAAGGCTTCGATGCGCAGTCGCCTAGGGTCGACAATTTCGAAAATTAATTCACGCGTGTCCACCACTTGACCTGCCACGACATGCGCCGAGGCAATCACGCCAGAAACGGGCGCGACCAGTGCTTCCTTGCTGCTGAGGCCGCCACCGACGGCCGACATGCGTTCGGTCAGGCTTAGCACGTCGCTCTCTGCGGCTTCCACTTCCTTGCGCGGCACCGTGTCCGATAACTCGCGCAAACGTGCCAAACGCTTTTCAGCAAGCGCTTTGGCAGCGCGAAATTCGGCCAATTGAGTCAACTGGCTGGCCCGCTCCAGGGGGGCGAACGCAGGGACGACGTAGGCCAAGACCTGTCCCTTCTTGACGGTTTGCCCTGCGCTGGGCAGGCCATTAGGGCCGGGTTCGATGCGTCCGGCGTTGATGGGCTGGACTTTGCCCCCAGCGTTGGGGTCCATCAGCACCCGACCATTGAGTTCAAAGGCGCGTGGCAGCTCAGCGGTTTCCACCACCATCGTGCGCACATTCAGTTGGCGTTGGGCTGGTTTGGGCAGAAACACGCTGCCATCGGCCATGCGCTGTGGACCATTGGCATTGGCCGTCGCAGGCGCAGCGCCGTGGTCATGGCCTTCGCCCGCGTACGTAGGCAGCGCAGCACCTGCAAGGGTCAAAGCAGTGGCCAGTGCCATCCAGTAACGTTTTTTTGAAGTGTTGATTGTTTTCATGCTGAGGCTCCTTAGGCCGTACGAGCTTGTTGACGAAAGCGAACGATCACGGCTAATGCCATCAGGGCCAATAACCCCCCGCCGATCCACAGGGCGATGCCTTTCCAAGAAGAACCACTGACAGGTTCATCTTCGTCCTCGTGCAAATCGAGTTCGCCAGTCAGCAGGTCGTTCAGTTCACCGGCCTGAATGGTTGCGGTGATGGCAATGACGCCAGGTTTGAGCGTGTCCTTGAGGATGACTTCGTATTCACCTACGCCGTGTTTTTCAGCTTTGTATTTGCTGCCTTCGATGTCAATGTCAATTTGAGCGTCATTGACGGGACTGTTGTCTTTAAAACGGTCCAGGTAAATCGTCAGCTGCTTGCCATTGACGATGCCAACCATTTCCAGATCCTCTGAAACCGCGACGAAACGCGGCAGTGCTGTGCCCTGTGCTTTTGGAGCAGCTTCTCCATGGTCGTGACCCGCACCGGCAATGGCCATGGGACTAAGCAGTGTGAAGATCAGCGCCAAGAGAGTGGCGGCTGTTGAATGAATTAAATTCATGGTGTTCCTTGAAATTTTGAAGGGTGTCAGCATCACTCGGGCAGCAAGCCCAAGGACTGCCGCAATGCCGAAATGGCGGAGGCTAGGTCAATTCGGCTTCGAGCCGCTTGTCGCGCGGCCTCTGCAGCCTCGGCCTCAATGCGCAAGCGTGTGGGCAGATCTGTCTCGCCCAGCCTGAACGACTTGTCGAAAAAACCTCGGGACTCGTTGGCCAGCATTTCTCGTCGTTGCGCGGCGACGAGTTGGGTTCTTACAGCCTCTAGTCGAGAAGCAGCGCCTCTTTGATCAGCTTGAATTTGGTCCCTCTCAAGGATCAGCTTTGACTGCACTTCAATAGCCTCTGCCTGTGCCGTCGCGATACGAGCGTCATTCCTGGGCCCTGAACCAAACGGCACTCGAATGCCGATGAGCACAGTCTGGCCATAGCGGTCTCCAAATGCCCCACGACCGCGCGTTGTGGCCACCGTGAGTTCCGGGTTGGATCGCTTCTGGGTGCTGATCAGCTGAGCCGTCCGCTCGGCCATCGTGATGCGGTCCTCCAGTTCAGCCAACAAGGGATGACCAACTGATATAGCCGAACTGGGGGTCGGTTCAGCTGCAGCGTTGGCTATCAAGTCAGCCTGAGCCGTTCTGCCTGCCAACGACATCACTTGTGCCAAGGCTGCGGCAGAGGCCGCTTGAGCATGGGCGGCATGCGCCTGGGCCGCAGCGAGAGCGCCTTCGGCTTGATGCCGGTCCGACTTGGCCAGATCACCCGCGCTGGTACGTTTAGCAACATCAGCGGCGAGGCGTAGCGAATTAGCCAGTTGTTCGCTCGCCAGTTCAGCATCGACGCGAGCTCGCAACCAGCCCCACCAAGCATCCCTGACGGAAGCGGCGAGCCGCAGTTGTGAGGCGAGCAGCTTGCGCTCAACCAACGAGATTTCAGCCTGCGCCAGATCGGTACTGGCCGTGCGTTGCCCGGGTAGCCAAATGGGAATGGCAATTCCCACCTCGGTTTCACGCGAACCGTTGTTGCCAGTCATCTGGTCCGATCGCTGACTGATATCCAACGATGGTGGCTCGGGAGACAGCATCAATGCGGCTTTAGCCTGGGCCTGGGCTGCATCGCGACGCGATTGAAGCGCGTGCGCCTCGGGCTGCCTTTGCCACGCCGTATCGAAAACATTTTTCAAGGACACCGAGCCACTCAACGCGGCGGCGGATGTGCCTTGTGCTTGGGCCGTCAGCACCAAGCCACTCAGGGTCATGACCGACAGCGCGATTCGAATCGGTGTCGATCTTTTTTTGTACAAACTCATAGCTCATCTCCAATGGTGAAAACATCCAAGGAGATCAGCGAGCAGCGACAACACGTCGCTAGGCGATGAGGCAAAACGCAAAAAGCGTCATGCTCACTCGCGCACAGGGGATTCGAAAAGAGGGAAAGGTAAAGAAACCCGAGGCTCGCCGATCAGGCAAGCACGGGCCATTGAGGCCGTTCAGGACGTTCACTTGCCATATGAGAAGCAATGACCTGAAGGTGAAGTGGGTGATCGTCAGAGGCTGCTAATGTGGTCTTGCTCAGATCGCTGACCAGGGCAGCGGCACAACCCATGTGACAAGTGGCACAGTCATGGTCCATGCCCGCCGATTGGGGTGAGTTTTTGCTGGACTCTTGGTGGTCAACTGACGCATGGTCATGGGTGTGATGTCCCGGGTGGTTGGCGGTCACACCGCTTTCATGCTGGCAATAGCTAGCCACTGCTGCCCAGCTAAATTGCAAGGGTAACAGAACCAGCAAAAAAATTGCCAAGTACCTTTTCATATCTCAACAGTGTAGGAGCTTCAGGCTTTCGGCGCCACTTTCCCAGTCGTTGACCTCAGGAATTTTGAGGTCAATGGGGCGAGCTGGTGGCGGCCAAGAGCCATCACTTGGCGGTCTTGAGAAGGCGCAGCCCATTGAAAACCACCAACAAGCTTGCGCCCATGTCGGCAAAGACCGCCATCCACATAGAAGCGTCATCAAAAATGGCCATGATCAGGAATACCGCCTTGATGCCCAGAGCCAGGGTGATGTTCTGCCACAAAATGATGTGGGTCTGTTTGGATAGGCGAATCGTCTCGGGCAAGCGGCGCAGGTCGTCGTTCATGACGACGACGTCGGCCGCTTCCATGGCCGTGTGAGTGCCCGCAGCGCCCATCGCAAAGCCGATGTTCGCCTTTGCAAGTGCCGGGGCATCATTGATGCCGTCACCGGTCATGGCCGTCACACCGTATCTTCCTTGGAACTCTTCAATCGCCTTGAGCTTGTCCTCGGGCAGCAGGTTGCCTCGGATTTCTGAAATGCCTGCCAAGTGTCCGACGGTGCGCGCCGTGGCGGCGTTATCACCGGTCAACATGATGGGAACGACCCCCAGCGCCTTCATCTCGGAAATGGCCTCGATCGATGACGGTTTGATCGTGTCCGCTACAGCGAAGAGCGCGATCACCCGGTCCCGATTGGCCAAAAGGGTCACAGTTCGTCCTGCCTCCTCATGAACTGCGAGGCGTGCTTCCAATGTCGCAGAACACTGGCCGCGCTCTTCGATCCAGCGGTGATTGGCGAGAATGTAGGGGTGGCCATCGATCACCCCCTGGACGCCACGACCTGCGACAGCTTCAAATGCTTCGACTTCTTGGGCTTGTAACGCTAGGCCTTGAGCAATCGCTTTCGAGACGGGGTGGTCTGAACGAGCAGCCAGGCTCTTTGCGAGCAGTTCTACCCGTTGCTCAGGCTCGTCGGGCGCGATGGGCTCGAACGCCACCAATTTGGGCTTCCCTTCGGTGATGGTGCCGGTTTTGTCCAAAGCGACGGCTTTGATCTTTCGGGCTTCCTCAAGGTAAACGCCTCCCTTGATCAAGATGCCCCGCCGTGCACCTGCGGCCAGACCACTCACCACCGTGACGGGTGTGGAGATGACCAAGGCGCAAGGGCATGCAATCACAAGCAGGACCAAAGCCTTGTAGACCGCTTCTATCCACGTGATCTCGGCCACCCAGGGCATCAGGACGGCAACCAGCAGCGCAAGGGCAAAGACCGCAGGTGTGTAGACGGCGGCGAACTGGTCAACGAAACGCTGCGTCGGTGCGCGAGAGGCCTGCGCTTCCTCGACGGCTTTGATGATCCGGCTGAGCGTGCTGTCTGAGGCAGGCGATGTGACCCGAACTTCCAGAGCAGAGGCCTGGTTGATGGTTCCGGCAAACACCTCATCACCCGGTCCTTTGTCCACGGGCAGGCTCTCGCCTGTCAAAGGCGATTGATCCACCGCGCTCTGACCCGCCAGCACGGTGCCATCAAGCGGAACACGCTCACCCGGAGAGATACGTACCACCGAGTTCAATGCAACAGACTTGACGCCAATCCGAAGCCAGCCGCCGTCGGCCTGGCGTACCTCGGCTTGCTCTGGTGATAAGGCAAGAAGGCTTTTGATGGCACCTCGCGCACGGTCGACCGCCCGCGCCTCGATGGCCTCCGCAATGGCATAGAGCGCCATCACCATGGCGGCCTCAGGCCACTGGCCGATCAAGAAGGCGCCTGTGACGGCTACTGCCATGAGGGCGTTGATGTTCAATCTTCCTTGCCGCAGCGCAGCCAGGCCTTTTCCGTAGACGCCGAAGCCTGAAAGGAAGATGGCACCCAAAGCGATGGCCATGCCCAGGCCTTTGATCCAGGTCGTCGCAGGGAAGGCGTACGCGATCGCCTCTGCTGCCAATGCCAAGCCGAGCGCCGCCAGAAGCTTTCCCCACATGTCCCAAAACGTCGCAGACGCATTAGTAGTACCGGAAGGTTTTTTGTCGGCTTCGTCAATGGGCTCAGGCTTAAACCCTGCCTTTCGAATCGCCTGTAGTGCGTTTGGCAATGCAGCTTGGCTCGCAGAAATGGTCAGCACGCGTGCCCCCAGATCGAATCGCAAGGCTTCAATTTCCGGGATGCCATCCACAGCGCGCCGGATCTCGGACTCCTCTGAGGCGCAGTCCATGTTGGAGATACGGAACCTTTTCTGTGTCTGGTCTGTGTTCATATGCGCCACGTCCTGCTCAGATTGCACCAAGGGTACGCACGAAGCGGCTGAACATCCGTTCTCAGTCGGGCGGACCTGTGGCTTTGCGCCTTCGCAAGATGTACTTGTACTCATGATTTCTTCCTCGTTGCAGCGATTAGAAACCCTGTAGCCACTTTAGAGTCAAGCTCCTAAAATATGGTCACCCGCTGATGGAGGACACCATGAGGATTGGAGAGCTCGCCAAGGCCACCGATACACAGGTGGAGACGATTCGCTACTACGAGCGAGAGGCCTTGTTGCCGCAGCCGGGGCGAACAGAAGGCAACTACCGCGTCTATGGACCGGAGCACGTTGAACGACTTTCGTTCATTCGGTACTGCCGTAGCTTGGACATGGCCCTGGATGAGATTCGAGCGCTGTTGCGCATGAAAGATTCCCCGCCACAGGACTGTTCTGAAATCAACGCCTTGATTGATGAGCACATCAAGCATGTGGCGGTTCGAATCAAAGAGCTGAAGGTCTTGCAAAGGCAACTTGTTGAGTTGCGAACCGGTTGTGCCGGAAACGGCTCTGTCAGTGAGTGCGGTGTGCTTTCCGGAATTGCTCAGGCCTCTAAGGAAGTGGGGCCGGTGGGCAAGCGAGGCGCGCGCCATGTGCATGGGGCGCACTGATTTGCGTCAAAGGGGTACGAGTCCCTTTGAGCGCCCGTAAACACTGTTCCGAGATCCGCAAGCAAGGCGCTTTTTTCAAAGCATTCTCCAAATTGAGGATCTGTTCCTAGCGCGGTTGAAAGGCAATGATGCTCATACCCAGCAGGGCCACGGCAACACCCGCGACATCCCAATTCGATGGTCGGATGCCCTCGACGGCCCATAGCCAAAGAATAGCTGCACAGATGTAGACACCCCCGTAAGCTGCGTAGACGCGTCCGGTGGCAGCTTCGTGCAGTGTCAGTAGCCACGCGAAGGCCGCCAGACTGACTCCGGCGGGTATCAGCAACCACGGAGATCCGTTTTGCTTGAGCCAGAGCCAGGGCAGGTAGCACCCCACGATTTCAGCGATTGCGGTTGCGAAATAGAGCGTGATGGTCTTCATTGGATCTCCTGTGCCAGTGTTTTTATACAGGTTCACACCGGCTCGCTGAATTTCTTCCAGCATGAACGGCAATGAGTTCTTTCACATTTGGAAATTTTTTTCGTCATAGGCTCAGACAGCATTTGGGCTGGTCCATCTCACGATAGTAAGGGGCAGTCATGCGGCGCGAAGCCATCGCCTACGTGACCGCCCTGAACCACATTAACCAAGCAGTGGGGCGATGAAGGCGAAAAAGCCTCCGACAGTGAAGAAGACTAGGCTCGCGTAGTAGAGGCGAAGTGAAGCCTTCCGAGTCCGCAGACACGCGTTACGAAGCATCGGATCCAGCGGACAGGGTATCGTGCGATTTTGCCATTGCGCCCAACCCGAAAGCGTGAGTGCCAGACCTGAGGCGCCGAACAGCGCCTCTTTATGCTCGGAGAGCCACACGACCAGGGGAAAGACGGAGTGACCTCTCAAGCCTTGGACAAAAGAACCAGGATATCCGACGCGATCGTGGCGGCGTCGGTTCCGTAGGGAGAGAACAATCGCACCCGCACTTCGGTGTCGAAGATGTACTTCCCTGCCGAGTGGTCCATCGTGTAAGACGTTGGCGTCGATCCTGGAACCTTTTTGTAGTAGATCTTGAAACCCGCTGCGATGTCCTTTAATTCTTCGGGCTCGGGCCGAAGCGCAATGAAACTCGGATCGAAGTTCGCCATGTACTCCTTGAGTAGCGCCTGCGTATCCCGTTCTGGATCCACCGTGATGAAGAGCACCTGCAACCGCTCGCTCTGGTCACCAAGAAGGCGCTTAACCTCGGCCATGGTCGCCATGGACGTCGGGCATACATCCGGACAATGCGTGAAGCCGAAAAAAGTGACCACGATCTTGCCCTTAAAGTCCGCGAGTCTCCTGGGATTGCCGTTGTGGTCCTTGAGTCGGAAATCCTGCGCAAAGGTGGCACCCGTCACATCGGTGCTTTTAAATGGTGTGACCACTGGAGAGCAAGCCAACATCAAAGGTACGCTAGCCACACTTAGGAGGGCTGTTTGCACAAAATATCTGCGCCCTGTGTGTAAATAGCACGGTTTGACGGAAGTAGGTAAGTTCATGTCATTTCCTTACTTTTGCAACTTCTTCAGCGACGAGTGCCCGCAGTTGCTGGTCTCCGAAGGATGGCAGACCACGACCGTTAACAAAGAATGTCGGGGTCTTGTTCACTTCCAGTGCAGTTAGATCTTCGATGTCCTGCTTGAGTACCGCAGCGATGTCGGAGCCCTGGGCGTCGACCTGAGCTTTTGCAATATCGAGACCAGCTTCCTGCGCCGCCCGGAACGCCAGATCGATATTGGGTTTCCCATGGTCGGCCCACTGCGGCTGAGTGACCAGAATCATTTCCAGCACGGGTTCGTACTTGCTCTGGCGTTTGGAGGCCTCAAGCAGTTTGACCACCTGATCGGAACCGGCATGGAACGGTGCATATCGGATCACTAGGCGCACGTCGTTCGGGTACTGTTTCAGGATGTCCTTGACGATGGGATAGAAGGCCCGGCAGGTTTCGCACGCTGGATCAAAGAACTCTACGATGGTGACCGGCGCATTGTTAGGGCCAAAGACCGGTGAATGGAATCGGACCAGCCGGTTGTTTGCCTGGCTAGCTGGGGCACTGCTGGACTGCTGAACCACTTGGCTGACTTTCTCAGCCTGGGAATTCTGGACACGCTTCTGGTAGGCATTCATGCCGAGGAAGAAGAACATCAGGACGACAACAGCCAGGGCGGCGACGGTAACTTTTTTGGAGTTCATCGGAAGGACTTTCTGAGGTAGACGATAAGAAGGAACGCCAACGTCACGAACGCGGCCAGTGACAGCCATGGGATCTGGACGCCATTGAGGATTTCAAGCTTCTGGTCAGCGCAGGACACACCTGCGCTGCAAGGTAACCAGGCCTTGGGAATCAGGCCAGCCACCAGCAGGGTGTGGTACCCGGCCATGGCCAGCCCACCCAGTGCCAACGTAAGGCCGTAGACGGCGCCCCGACGGTCATCGATGAAACAGGCGATCCCCAGAATGATGGCGAGGGGAAACATGAAAATACGCTGGTACCAGCATAGGACGCAAGGCGTCATGCCCATCACTTCGCCAATAAACAGTGCGCCCAGAGTAGCGGTAGTGGCGACCAGCCAGGCTAGTAGCAGCAGGGTCCAGGGTCGGTTCATGACGCGCTTTTCGAGGTGGCCACGGCGGGACGCAGGGACATCAAGATCCAGGCGCCCGCCGCCAGCACGATGAATACGTCGGCCAAGTTGAAGGCTGGCCAGTGCAGCCCGCGCCAGTGCAGATCGAGGAAGTCGGTGACCGCGCCACTGGAGATGCGGTCGATGAGGTTGCCGCTGCCGCCGGCCAACAGCAGTGCTCCCGCGGTCCGTTCGAGCGGTTCCACCTGGCGCGCAAGACAGACGAATGTAATGGGCACCACCACCATGACTCCGACAACGATGAAAAACACCCGCTGCCAGCCGCCTGCTTCGGCCAGCAGCGAAAACGCGGCACCGGTGTTGAGCACATGGACCAGGTTGAACCAGGTTGTGACCTCGACGGCCGTGCCCAGCGCGATGGTGCTGGCGAACCAGGCTTTGCTCAGCTGGTCCAACGCCAGAAGAAAAGCCACAGCAAGCAGCCAGGCCAAATGGGGACGACCCCGCCAAGAAAATGGAGACATGAAAAAGACCCTGAAAGAACGGACATCACCAGCCGCGAGGGCTGATACGTTTCACCGGGATCGGAGAGGTGCGGCAAAATGCGCCGCCGAAGAAGCCGAACCCTAGTTAGGCCAGGGCGGACCACTGCGGCCGTTCGGGCCGCTCGACGAACAGGCCTTCGGTCCAGAAGCGCGACCCGGCTTGCGTCCGGGTGCGGGTATCGCCCATGGAAAACGGCACGCTGACCAGCAGGGCCAGAGCGCAAGCGTGGCAACTTCCGCACTGCGGTTGTTGAGCGTGGGACTCACCGGCGTGGTCGGCGGCGTCGGCCTGCGAATGGACGTTTCCCGCGCTGGCACAGGGTTCGTGTAAGCAAGGCGCACCTGTGGCCGCGGCTGCCCATTGCAGGGGCAGGCAGAACATCAGCAGCAAGGCAAACAGGCAAGCACGCATTGGGGTAAATTATAGGGCGGCTGTGATGAAGAGATATTGACCGTGACAACTCAACGGGCGTTCAGGGTGTCGACGTCCGCTGGTGTGCGCGGATGGTGGCCAGCGGTTCCGGCGCCACCGACATGGGCCGAAACGCACTGACATGCGATCGACCGGTGTTGCCCAGCGGAAACCGGCCTGACAGGTGCCCCAGCGGCACCAGCAGCAGCCGCAGCAGCTGACCGTTCACCTCGGCTACCTTCCCTGGCTTTGGCTTCGACAGGGCGGTTCAATCTGGCTGCTGCTCCCCGCGGCGGCTAGTCTGGCGCTGTTCGCGTGGCTGTTGACCTTGCACGATACGGCCTCGGGGCCGGTGTACGCTTCCCATGGCGGGGTTTACATAAGAGCTGCCATCGCGTGGCTGTGGCCGGTGGATGGTGTTCGGCCTTCGGCCTAGGATGTGACCGGTGCGGCGGTGGCCTTGTTGGGCATGGGGATTATTGTGTTCCAGCCACACTCACCGGTTAGGCGCTAGTTATCCGATCCTCCTGACAAGCCGTCAAACTGTCGTTTGAGGGCTTTTTCGTCAAACGACTGCTTGCTGCCTCTCCAAACATTGGCACATCTAGACGGAATGTCAGATCACAGCTTGAGGCCGTCTTTTATCCGGTTCAACTCATCTATGCTTGGCCACTGACAAGGTCCAACCCAATCGCTGGAACCCCCATAAATACTGGGGCCAACTTATGGACACGTCCACAAGGCAACAGAGAAAAGAGAGAAAAATTCGGGCTCTGAGGTCAAAAATCGGCGTAACGTGCCCTGACGCGTCCACAAGGAAAGACGCCGAAGCCCGCAGAAACAGGGCCATCCGGGAAAGAAAAAGGGGGACAGAGAAAATCTGTCCCCCGTGTATGGTGGTGGATAGTTGACTACTTGCGAACTTGCTATTTCGACTACTTAGTAATTAAAAGTAAATGAGAGGGAATGCGCGGTAAGAACTTAACAGCTTAATTGCACCAATATGATGCATTTACTATTTCTGGATTTGAACCCAAGTCCACTCTAACTTTTAAGGTCTGCTCCGCAGCGGTTGCTGCCGTTCGAGTTTTCAACGTGAATGCCCTTGGCGTGCCGGATTGCGATCACTCCTATTCATGCATCGTGGTAATGCGCAGAGACAGGTTTCAGGCGCGCAGTTGACATTGCTAGAGAGTTGACAACAGCGTGCAGAGATCTGCAAGCTCGACGAGCAAGACTGCAGCAGCATCAAGCATGGTGCGATCAATCACCTGGGCGTGTCGCCAGCGTTGATGGCTTACCGCGAGCACAAGGCCATGCTGGGCAAGACTTAGGCCGGCGAGAAGTTCCCGGCGGTTGTGATGATGGGGGCTGGCTGGATGGTGGTCCCCGACATCAAACCAGGCAAGTGATGGTGAGTGGCTGACCCGCCCTGGGTCAGCCACTCAGTCGGGATCGCTGTTTGCAGGTGATCCCGTCCTTTTTGTCAGTTGGCGCAACAGCGCTGTGGCCAACCAGCCATCACTTTGATCCACCCGAAGCCTTGGCCACGTAGGCCGCCAGGGCGGCAATTTGCGCATCACTGAGTTTGCCGTTGTAGGACGGCATCTGCCCAATGCCGTTGCGCAGCGCGGTGGCCACGCGCTTGGCATCGGGCTTGAGCTCGTCCAGGCTGGGGCCCACGGCGCCTTCGGCTCCCGCGTCCTTGAGCGCATGGCACAGGGCGCAGGCAGGCACCGCGCCTTGGCCGAACAACACCTTGCCTTGTTGAAGTTGCGCGGCATCGTCGGCGGCGTGCACGGGCAGCACTGTGAATGCCAACGACCACAGGGCAGCGACCAACGCGTGTTTTTGGATTGTGCGCTTCATGCCACGCTCACTTTCACGGCGTGGTCGGCCCAGCTGGTGTTGTTGTAGCCGCCCGCGTTTTCCATGCGTTGTTCGGGCTGCACGTTGCCTGCGGTGTCGGTGGCTCGGCTCGCCAGGGTGAACTGGCCCGCCGGCAGGCGCGCCGCAAAAACAAACTGCCGCCACGCAAAGCGGCCGAGGTCGGGCCCCACCATGCGCGCGAGCTGCCAGGTTTTTCCGCCGTCCAGAGAAACCTCGACCTTGGCCACCGCGTTCATGCCGCCAAACGCCACGCCATGGATCTGTGTGTCACCCGCTTTAAGCGGGGCGCCGTCCGTGCCGGGACCGTTGATCCACGACTTCACCGTCATTTCCTGCACCGATGGCTGCGACGGGTCGCCCTTCGCGCCGGGCGGTGAAATGCGGTAGCCGTGCGACATGATGCGTGCGTCGGTCTCCTGAGCGGTGAAGGCCAGGCGTTTGACGTACTTGATGCTGTTCACGCCCGTGTAACCCGGCACGATCAAGCGCAGTGGGCCGCCGTGGGCCAGCGAAATCGGCACACCGTTCATTTCCCAGGCCAGCAGGGCATCGGCGAGTGCGGCAGCAGGCACCGAGCGTTCCACGATCACGCTCTTGGGGTCCAGTCCATCGGGGAGTTTTTCGCCGCCTGTGCCGGTGAGGTAGGCCATGCCGGCCTCCACGCCGCCCAGGGCATCCACCACCCAGCGCACCGGCACACCGCTCCACACCACACAGCCTGCTGCGCCCACTTGCCAAGGCGTTCCACTGGGCTTGTTGGGGAAGTAGCCGCGTCCGTTGCCAGAGCATTGCAACACCATCGCCGTGGTCTCGATGCCTATGCGCTTGAGGTCGCCCAGCGTGAGTTTGCGCGGGTTCTTCACCCCCTCGATGTTGATCTCCCAGGCATCGCGGTTGCCCAGGATCGAGGCGTCGGGCGCGGGCAGGTTGTTGCGGATGTAGAGCTGCTCGGACGGCGTGATTACGCTGGTGCCGAACACACTGCGCTTGGTCTCAATGGTGGTGCTGCTGTGCACGATCAGGCTGGCCGGGTCCTTCCAGCCCACGTACGCTGGCAGAGGCTTGGCAGCACCGGCCAAGGCGACGGGCGCGGTCTCACCAGCAGCGGCTGCGGTGCGGCCAAAGCTGGCCAGACCAACGGCAGCCAAAGCAGCGCCGCTGCCGGCCAGCAGGTGGCGCCGGGGGAGCGAGGTGGGTTGTTGGTTCATTTCTGGGGTCTCCGGTGGTTGGGCGTCGTGCGCCGGTTGGGGTGAAAGGGGTGAGCGGTTGATTCGTTGACAGGGACGCGGTGCCTCAGCCTGGCCCGGACACGGGAGGTGCCTGCAGTGCCGTCTGCGCGACCGCCAGTGCCTTCTTTTTCTGGGCCACCAGCAACAAGGGCTTGCCCTCGCGCGAGCGGATCACCTTCCAGTGCACGTTGCTCCACCAGCCGCTGGCCTCGCGCAGGTCCACAGACTGGTCAAAGGCATACACCGTCACCATGCCGCCCTTCTCGAAGAACGTGGTGAGGTGGTAAGCGAGGTGACCTTCGATATCGCATGGCCGCATGAGTTGGGGAAACCCGGGCACCACGTTGGCGTCCCGCATGCCCAGGTGCATGAGCAACTGGCGCTGCTCCATGAAACTGCCCCGCAAGCTGCGCTCGTGGTATTCGTGGTCGATCGCGTCGCGCACCATCGCTGGCGGTCGCACGGCGAGCACCCCGCCGCTGGTGCCACCGGCCAGCAAAAGCGCAGCCAGAAAACGCTGCAAGCCGCGTCGCGCCAGCAGCGGCTGCGGCTTTCGGTACAGGTGTGCCGGTGCGTCGCTGGCCTCTAAGGCGATCGCCAACTTGGCGCGCGCGCGCAAATCGAATTCGCTGTCGGGCAGGAAAGGCGCGTCGGTATCGGGGCTCATGTCTTGGTCCTGCGAAACGGGGTAACGTTGACATCGGCCTTGGGTGTCGCAGGTACCCCCATGGCCAGCTTCAAAGCGTCGCGCGCACGGGCTAGGCGCGACAACACCGTGCCGGGCGCGATCTCCAGCGCCTCGGCCATCTGGGCGGTGGGCATGTCGTCGAAATAAAACAGCACCAGCACCTCGCGGTGGATGGGCGCCAGGCGCGCGAGCGCCTTGACGACATCGAGTTTGTCGTCCAGCCCCGCGTCGGGCGCCGCTTGCTCGGGCTGCTCTTCATCGTCCAGCGACTGCATGCTGGGTGCGGCCTGGCGAAAGGCGGCGCGGCGCATGATCTGAAAGAGCCAAGCCCGTGCCAGCGCAGCGTCGCGCAGTTGCTCCCGGTGCTTCCAGGCGTTGGCAAAACAGTCTTGCACCACGTCTTCGGCAATGGCGCGCGAACCAGTGAGCGCCCACGCACTGCGCAGCAAAAAACGGTAGTGCTCACGCACCCATTGGTTATAGCGGGACTCGGCAGACTGGAACAGCATGGTGATCAAGAGCGCTGCATGGCTTGGTTCATTCCGTGGCGCTCATTGGTACTTTCCCTAGCCCTGTCGCTGTACTGCCCATCCTAGTGCTGCCATCTGTGCTGAAGCTGCCCATCTGAGTGAACATGGATCCGTCAGACCCCAAGGTAGTTGAACCCATGCGGGTGTAGGTGGTGCCGTCGCTGCTGACGCTGGTGGTGTCACTGACTCGCTGGATAGTTTCACCCTCGTCTGACACTGCTAGACGACCCAAAATTTGCCAAAACGACATGTTTGCCCCCCTTTGATAACAGATACCGCTATGCTAGGTGTATATATTAGCTTGAATTGTTGCCTGGTGCATCATTTTGATTAACTAAAGATGATTCTTATGCTAAAGTGGTAAAGAAATAACATTGGGGACAGTTTTGGTCAGTAAACAAGCCGCTGAACAGCTGAACAGACTCTCACAAGCCCAAAGGGAGAGGCTTTTCTATATAGAGGTCAAAGCCTTCTTCTGTGGCGACTTGACCCGTGCTGACATCGAGCGCCGCTTCGGAGTCAAACCAGCTGCGTCTGCCAGAGACCTATCCAGCTACAAAAGTCTTGCCCCAAACAACCTCATATACAACGCGGCTCTAAGAAATTACGAGCCTACCGATCGTTTCAACCCGATTTTTGAGCACAGTGCCGATCGGGTGTTGGCTTGGTTTCGAGACGGTTATGGGGATAGCTTGGATCTCAAGATCCAACGAACCGTACCCTGTGAAGCTGCTTCTGATCTAGTTCGTCCTGACTTGGAGACATTGGCGGTACTGACTCGTGCCATAGCCGGACGTAAGCAAGTCAAGGTCAACTACTTATCCTTGACATCTGGAGCTTCTACAAAGACGCTTTCACCATTGGCATTAGCAGACACAGGGCAACGTTGGCATCTTCGCGCCTATGACTGTGAACGCGAGCGCTTTGCTGACTTTTCGATCACTCGCATAGTCAAAGCCAAGCCGCTAGAGATTGACATTCCACTGAATCAAAGAATTGAAGCTGATGTTCAGTGGGCGAGGGTGGTTCGACTTGAGTTGGTGCCTCATCCCGGAGTCGAACATCCCGAGGCTATCGAAGCTGACTATCAGATGAAGGATGGGATGCTTGTACTGGACATGCGAGCGCCACTGGTGGGCTACGCATTGAGAAGGTGGTCTGTTGATTGCACTTCTGATCACGCTCTTGATCCTCTATCGCATCATTTGTATCTGAATAATCCCAAGACACTTTATGACGTACACAGCGCATCTCTTGCTCCAGGGTTTTCAGCTAAGGATTAAAGATGCACACACACTCCAACGACCATTCAGTTTTCTAATTTTTTAAGACTTTGAGAATCCAAATTTAATACCTGATTTATGACTACTCTAACTCTTACAAAAGCTCTTGGCGTATTAGCTAAATCTTCTCCCTTTTCTGTTTCGACGGTCACAAGTCGAAAGAAAGATGAGCTTGATGAATTGAAGGCTTGGCTCTTTGTACAACAAGACATCGAAACAGATTTAAGAAAATTACTTGCATCACTTCAAGGCCAAAAGATTATTTTTTTATGTGGAAGCAGTGGCGATGGCAAATCGGAAATTTTGACAAGATGTATAAGTGAGTACCAAGATAAATTTGATTTCCATTTAGATGCGACTCACAGTTTTGCGCCGCATCAGTCGGCTATACAAGCTCTTGATGAAAAGTTCGATGAACATAAGCGTGGTTTAAAACCGCTAGTTCTAGGTATCAATATTGGGATGCTTGCAAACTATTCCAACGAGGGTAATACGAGACACCAAGAAATTAAAGAATCCATAGATCGGTTCCTAAGTGGGCAGTTGAACAGCAACCTGCGCCCAATTCCTGACGAAAGTGTCTTTTATTTAAATTTTGAACAATATGCTAGATTCAACTTTCAGAGAGAGGGTGGTTCTTATTCTGCATTTGCTCGTTCGCTGTTAAAAAAGCTAACTTGTGAGGATGTTGCGAATCCCTTTTTCCTCATTGCTAAGAAAGATACTGAGACTAGAAGGGGAGATCCGCGTGTATTGGCGAATTTCAAGATGCTTTCGGTTGACAGTGTTCAAGAGCTCGTTATTACTCACTTGTTTAAAGCTCGATTGATAAAGGAACAATTTATCACAACCCGGGCTTTACTAGATTTGATTCATCACCTTCTTGTTGGCCCTGGATATCTCTTCGACAACCTTTTTGTTGGGGATGACAACGAACTTGTAGCTCGTTTAACGGAATTTGATCCAGTCAAATTTCACACAAGAGAGCTGGACCAGTTTGTTTTGAAGTATGAACTTTCATTGCCAGATGAAAGATTGAATGGTTTCCTCGATGCAATGGCAAATGAAGGAATTTTTGTAGATAGGAGCAACATTAAGCAGGGTAGTGCAGCTTCATTGATTCGTTTCTTTAGTTTGATGAGAAATGAAGAGTTTGGGAATAATTTTCATCATGATTTCAAACCTATTTTTGAAGAGAACTTGATAGAGAGTTACGCCCAAGTTTGGAGGCTTCATAATGAGTTTGACAATAGTGCGGACAAGAAGAAAGAGCTTCGCAAGTTTTATTCACTAGACTTAATCTATGGCATTCAAAGGTATGCCAACAGAAATGCTCCCGAATTGTTAAACGTACAAGGTGAGCTTTACCTTAGTTCATTTGGTAAGGTTAAATTGACTGCTCCTGTTGAATTAAAGCCTGACTATGACTCGATTCATCAAAAAATGCATATCACTAGCTCACATTTCATGGCATATCTAAAAGTGGGGGATCAATCTTTAAAACCAATATCCATTAACTTGAATTTGTTTGAGCTTCTTCAAAAATTAAAAGATGGATATCGACCAAAAAAGTATGACAAAAATGCAGTTGTCTTGCTTGATGAAATTGTTGAGCAAGTGACTGATATGGCTAAATCAAGCATGACATTGAAGTTTTACGACGGCGATGTTCGTTACACCGCAAGACAAGATGACGGAATGATCGTCGTGAGTGAGGGGGGAGGGTGTCCGAATTTTTGTGTAAACGGAGTTAAGGGTCATTGATGAGGGACCCGGTCCTCAAACTCAATACTAAACCGATTCAGAGCCGCCTTCCAGTCCCTAATCGGCATGTTCCATTTCTGGCTAATATTTCTCAGTGCCAAGTAGAACAATTTGCTCAACGCCTCATCGCTTGGAAACGATCCACGGTTCTTCGTGATCTTGCGCAGACTCATGTTCACAGACTCAATGGCATTGGTCGTGTAAATCACCTTGCGAATCTCCGGCGGATAGTCAAAGAACGGAATGATGCGTTGCCAGTTTCGTCGCCAGCTTTGCACAATGGACGGATAGTCTTTGCCCCATACAGTTTCAAATTCATCCATGGCTTGTGACGCTTGCTCTACCGTGGCGCAGGCATAGATTGATTTGAGTGCCGCTGCCACTTCTTTGCGAGTCTTCCACGACACGTAGTTCAAACTGTGGCGCACCATGTGCACTATGCAAAGTTGCACCTTAGCCAAGGGGTACACCGTTTCAATCGCCTCAGGAAAGCCCTTTAAGCCATCCACGCATGCAATGAGAATGTCTTGCACGCCCCGGTTCTTCAGCTCTGTGACCACTTGCAGCCAGAATTTGGCACCCTCGTTTTGAGCGATCCACAAGCCAAGCACTTCTTTGTTGCCGGTCATGTCGATGCCAATGGCAAGGTAAACAGCTTTGGCTTTAACCACACCAGAGTCACGCACTTTGACGTGAATGCAGTCCAGATAAACAATGGGATACACGGAATCAAGGGGTCGCGACTGCCAGGCTTTAACTTCCTCCACCACGGCATCTGTGACAGACGAGATCAAGGTGGGCGAGACCTCTGCGCCATACATTTCTTCAAGGTGGCTTTGAATCTCTCGCACCGTCATGCCGCGCGCATAAAGCGACAAAATCTTGTCGTCAAAGCCCGCCCAGCGAGTCTGGTGTTTGGGTATCAACTGCGGCTCAAAGCTGCCTTGCCGGTCACGGGGAATATCAATGGGTAGTTCACCAAACTCACCCTTGAGCGTCTTCTTGCTCTTGCCATTGCGAGCATTGCCATCTGCGTTGGTGACAGGGGCATTCTTGTCATGCCCAAGGTGCTCGGACATCTCGGCATCTAGGGCACGCTCGACAAGCAACTTGGTCAACTGCTTTAAAAGTCCATTCTCACCAATCAAATCTTCTGGCTTTTTGTAATCAGCCAGCAAACTATCGATGAGATCTTTGGGTACTGCTTTCTTTGAATTTGCGGTCATCTTCTCTCCAAGAAGTTCGGCGGTTA
>Ga0209247_1000021_pt1 | contig 20910 bp, 10 predicted proteins | sample LauGreSBDMM110DN_2_FD_188212 | JGI IMG/M metagenome (GOLD analysis project Ga0209247, IMG submission 188212) | Freshwater lake microbial communities from Lake Michigan, USA - Su13.BD.MM110.DN (SPAdes) (version 2) | ecosystem: Environmental > Aquatic > Freshwater > Lake | place: Lake Michigan... | reverse complement strand
TGCGTGTTCAAAACTCCACTTCTGTTCGGTGATAATGAACACGGGAAGAATATTCTGTTTCTGAGCTGATACGGCCGCTTTTACAAGAGCCGTTGTCTTACCTGTATCAGAGTGACCCAAAAACATGTTCAAGTGTCCTATGGCGGGTCCTGGTAGTCCTACAGCGTCCAAGAAATCTTTACCCAAGTCAAAGTATCTTTGTGGTTTATACTTCGCCGAAGTTGAGAATTTCTTCTTTACTGAATTAAAATCGTTTTTCTTGATTGCCATATGTGTTGTAAATTAATCATGTATGGTACCGTACATGATACCATACATGATGTTTTGTTTTATTAGAACGGTAAGTCCTCAGCAGGTTCGTCAAATAATTGTGGGTCTGCAGGAGCCGCGGGTGCTGATTTAGAACCACCCATCATCATATCTCCTGAATCACTGTACAAGTATTTACCTGTTTCACTATCCCAACGAGGTTCTTCACCACGAGAGATTGCTTCCAAATATTCTACAGGTTTCTTAGAGTAAACATCATTCCATGTCAACTCATCTTTCAACCACTCTTCCATAACATTAGCAGTCTCATGAAGAGGTGCTGGGTCATCATGCATAATAGTTTGGATTGTTGTGTAATCTTTTCCACCAGGAGTTTTAGATTTAACCAACTGTACAATAAGGTCTCTACCTTTTTGTGAATCAGTTACATCACCTTTCTGTCTCCAAATTGGAATGATTTTGTCAAGAATACCATCATTCTTGTAATTGTGTTTGAAACGCCAAAACTTTACACCCTCGTCTTCAGCATCACGGTCAATAACCTTTACGATGTAAAATTTACGAGATTTGTATTGTTTAGCCAATTCTTTGTCTGACTCTTTGCCGGTAGACATCAACTCATCGTGAACCTCATTCAAAGGTGAACGTTCATTGTCATTTTTACCTGGGTCATAGAATTTTTGCCATTTACCACCCACTTGTAATTCATGGTACCAAACCTCTTTGAAAGGTGAAGAACCATCGGGTGTAGGAAGGATACGTACTCTACGTTGTCCTTGAGATTGCCCTTGTGGAAGAATACAAGCAAAATACTTTTTCATTCTTTCCTCTTGGGACATTCGGTTAGAGTCTCCGAAAGACTGTGTGTTTTTTTCGTACTGTGAAAGTACTGCGTCAAGTGAACTCATCATGTTTTTTGTTTAATTAGATTGTTTGTTTATAAATTATAGTTGTTATTTTTCTGTTCGTCAAATTATTTCGCCAAATAAAAAAGGGCCACAACGTGACCCTTTCAATATAGTAAAAAGTTGTTAAAAATCAATACATTTTAAAGGATGTTCCTGTTGGTTCTGCACCATAATTATCAAATGATTTTTTAATATCTGTAGGTACAATATCTTCAACCTCATCTGAAGTTAACACATATTCATTCTTTCCCGATTTTTCCAAATCATCTTGTTTGTCATCAAAAAAATCAGAAAGTTTTTGATTGAATGGTCCACTATCAAGACTTCTCAAGTTTAATTTTTCTTGAGGTGTTTTTGGTCTGTACTGTTCAATCTTTTCTTCCATAGAGTTTAACTTATTGAAAACATCATCCATAGCATTTAACTTGGTTTGTAATCCTTCAATTTGTTTAAACATCATATCAAAATATTCTTGTTGTTTAGTTTCTACATTTTTTTGTGAATTAACTAAATCAGTAATATCTAATTCTTCAGAACCACTGTCACTTTCTTCACTCTTACCACTACCATCAATTTTTTCAACTTCAGTATCAGTTGTTGTATCAATGACTTCAGGTGCCGCTGGTGCCGCTGCTAATGTCGGGTCTCCGCCAGGTGCTGCCGCAGGAGCCGCTGCAGGGTCTACAGGAGCCGCAGGGTCTTCAGGTGGTGGGGGTAAATCACCCAAGGCATCTTGTTCTACAATATACTTATTAATAGAATTGTGTCTTTTAATCTCTTCAATAATTTTTTTATCAATTGCCATTTTTTTAACCATTTAATAATTGTTTAACACCTTGTGGTGTTTCAACTTGGACTCTTTTATTTGTTCTCATTGTGTTATCAACTCTTTCAATAAGACCGTCTCTGTCTCTAACTGTATAGCAATTACCAGTATCTAAATCACATACTTCGGTAAATCCATTTCCGGCATTTTTTTCTGTATATCTTGTGTTTTTACCAAGATAATTGTCTAAATGTTGTTTAATATTCATAACTATAGTTTCTTAATAAATATCATTTAAAGTTAACAAGTTTATATTTAGATAATAATTCAACTACATTTTCAGCCGATGTTCTAAAAGTATCCGCCATGTTTTTATTTGACTTAAGCCACTGAGTGTATTGGTCATCTGTTTGGAATCTTTTTTGTGGCCAATATTTAATCCACACTGTATACATATTTTCAACATAACTTTCTTTAGTATCCCAAACTAATGAACCGGTATTTCCAGTTGTAAATAATGGTGCAAATAACAAACTTTTAGATAAAACTTGTTCATTAAGATAATAGTCATTAATAAATTTAACTGAATTTGTAAATGACTCACCGGATGTACCCGTTGTAAATACAGCACTTGGTTGGGCATATCCATTTTGGTTAGTTTTACAACCAAATTGTTTTTGGAAATATTTTTCTCTTCCTCCATAACTAATTTGTTGTGGAAAACTACCACCACCTAATATTGTATTACCTAAATCATGATTGTATGTGTAGACGGAATTGTCATCATGACCATTAACATATGCGGTATATAAAACCATCGCTCTTGCCGGACCTAAAGTAACATTATCTCTAATTATTTTTGCCAAATCAGCAAATGATATTGATTGTTGTGTATTTTCAATTCCAAGAAATTTTTGATATTTAGGATTTGTTGATAACATATCTGCTTGACATTGTGATTGAAATGCTGACGAATATATAACATTAGTCTGAACACTATTACCAATAGTAATAACATTTACTGTTGGTTGTGTTGAGGCGACTTCAGTTTCTTTTTGTCTTTTTAATATCTGAACTAATTGTCCCAATAAATTAGCATTAATTGAAACCAATTGTTTTGTTATTAATGGTAATGAATAAATTGGCATCCTAACACCACTAAAAAATGTTTTAAAGTCACCGGCACTAATCGTATGTTCAACAGATTGAATCATATAGGGTCCTCTAAACATTGGTACATTCCTTAAGTTAAAATACATTGTAGGTTGAATCATCATATTTCCCATTGATTCTACCCTACATTCATAACTTCTATTTTTATATAAATTATATAAACTAACGTTTTGAGTATTTGTTCTTCTACCACCAGCTTGGTTACTCATATCACTAATAACTCTGTTAGCTTCTGTTGTTGCAGCAGCATTATTTTGGTCAAGTTGAATGCTATAAAAAACACTTTGGTTTCTAATTCCAAAATCAACATTAAATCCAACAACTTTATTTGATTGTGCCCAATCTGTTTTTGTACTTTTTAGTTCTGAAATCAATGGATTATCTGAGTTCCTTGATAAATCAAAGGCATCTGTTCTCCATCTGTAATCAGCATTTTCTCTCATATCTAAATGCTCACTTGGTTTTCCGGCATAATAACATACAAATTTTGGTTGTGACTCTCGGTAATCAACATCTAAAAAAGTACCAAATAACGAGTTTGCTAAGTCATTAGCCCTTTCTTCCTTAGGCTTAACACCTTGAGTAACTTCTCCCGCACCCCAAAAATTCATATATGCCGGTAATGGCATCATTTGAAATTGATTATCCGCAATAATCCTACTTACAAAATCAATAATCCTTGCATCAAGTGATGTTGTTCCCGAAAAGAAATCTTTTAATTTAAAAACATCAACCAATACTTTATCACCAATATCCCTATTCGCCCTATCTAAGAACATAACATCTTGATATAATGTTTTATCTTTAAATTCACTTCCAGCAATCCACTTATCGTTAAATGATTTAAATGCTTCATAAAGTTCTACTTTAGGTTGCATACCGTCAATAGCGGATAATATTGGTTTTTCAGTTGTTTCTACATAATCAGGTAATTCTTTTCTCAATACAAACATTAATTCACCCAAAACATAATTTAGATACTCATCATTATTTGTGTAAAAATCATTTATTGCTGTTATAAAATCCGTCTTTGTGTATATACCATTATTTAATGATTTTTGAGTACCAAAAATTTTGATAAGTGGTGCAAAGTTTTTAACATTTCCTTCAGTAAACTCAACATTTAATGTTGGGAAAAAGTCAGTATAATAACTTCCTGAATTTGAATACGTTAATCCTGTTGTTGTTGCAAATCCTACATATGTTTCCATTGCAATCCAAGCGTTTGGATATGCGGCTTTTGACTGTAATAAAGTTATTTGTGTTGCGGCTCCGTTTGTAACAGGAACACTATTTTGAACATATGCGTTATATGGATAAGGGTCAACAACTTTATTGTAGTTTGTTGTATTCAAAGTTGTAAATGTACCAAAGACACGTCTATTAAAATTACTTGGGTTTCCGTATTTAAAAACAACATCATAATTTACAAAAGATTGTATTACCGTATTGGCTTGTGTTAATTGAGCATTTCCACAATCAACAACATAATTATCCAAAGTACTTGTTAATGTGATTGTTGGAACTAACAACATTTGTGACATTAATCCTTGGAAGTTTCTATTGGCATAACTTGAGTCTGATAAATCTTCAGATGTTAAATCCGTAAATGATTTACAAAAATTTAAAAATTCAGTTTCAAATGAATCTAAAATTTCTGTTTTAAACGTTCCAAAAACATCATCAATTTTAGAATAAGTCTGACCAAATTTAACCACATCCTGTATTTCTAAATTTGGATAAACTTCTTTCATGTATTCATTTGGTCCCGGTTTTGTAATACTTGATAATTCAAAGTATCCAAAATTAGGTGCCGCCCAAAATGGTCTAACAGAACCATTAAATACCGCTTTATTATTTTGAACTTCTTGTGTTTGTATTAATCCTGTTATTGTTTCCGTAAAACATTCACCAATAACTTGGTTGTATATGGTACCAAAACTTGGCATCAACAAAGTCTTATATTGTTGGTTTGATTTAAATTTTGGTGAATTTTGTGTTTCAAATGTGGTAAAGAAATTGTTAAACTTTAACACTTGATTTGGTGTTGAACTATATCCAGCTTGTGTTGATATTTGAGCGTTTGGTATTGCCCCAACAACTAATCCTTGACTAATTGCTGTTTGTATATCAGTATTTGTGTATCCCGTCAACAATTCTTGGCCAGTAACTAAAAAGTATGTGTCATTAATAATCTTTGGATAAAATCCAAGATTCATTTGTACTTGTGATAAAACTAATGGTGGTTGTGATATTGTGTCTTGAGCAACAATATTATAATTTTCATTGGTTGATGTAAATGTATATTGTTTCTGTAATGACGAACCATCGGGGTCATAAAGATTTGCAACATCCACATTTTTCCAAACAGAATCTAGAATATCCACATTTGTTTCAACATATGTTTTGTAACGGTGCCAAATAGAACCATATTTTATAATCCAAGCATATGGTAATTTATGTACACCACCAAATTTTGTTAGAGTGGTAAAAATATAATCTAAATCAGTAAAACCTTCTGTTGTAATGTTTTTATATTTTTCTCTTAATGTCGCAAGTGGTAATGAATTTAAAAACAAATATGCCGGTAAAACATATGGGGTTGTATTTGTATTATTTCTATCTTTATCAACACCATCTTGTAATGCGTTAATAAAGAAAGGTGTATTTAACATTGATGTTGTTTGGAATGCATCAACATTTCCTGTTTTAGCTTGGTAATTTATTGGTCCTTCGGTTACCAAGAAACTATTATTTAAACGTCTTTCTTTATAAAATTGATTAAAGGCCGCTAAAGTTCCTGTTGGTGCTACACCTGTAAGATTTCCCGACCCACCAACGGATAATATTGGTTTGGGTGTTGTTAATGTTTTAATGAAACAATTATTAACAAAAGGTCTATTGTTATTTAAACTATCAGCACTTTCATAATTGGTAATATATCTCTGAGTATCATTTAAAAACAAACTTTTTGTTGTATCAAAAACATTACCTTTTGATGTTTTTACACCGGCCAAGTTTTCATTTTGCCAATCAGTAATAACAAATGGATAAACATCCATTATGTTTGTTTGTGTTGACAATGTTGATTTAATATAATTTGATATGTTTGTTAATGATTGAATATTTTTATTCGTGGTTGGTTTTGATTTAATAAACGAACTATTTAAAATTGCGTAATCATTTTCCGTAATTGCTCTTAAATACTCAGAAGTAAATTCACCTCTAGTAAATTGTTGCCAACTAAGCCCAGTTCCGTCATTTGAAATACTTTTAAGAGCTAACGGGAAACCTTGTGGTGTAAAAGCAAAGTTTTTTAATATTTTTGTTAAACTTGGACTTGTAGAAGCAAGTGCTGTTCTTATGTTGGAAACCTCTAAATCGGATAATGTATTATATACTGATAATTGTTTTGCTCCTGATGTAGACAATCTATCCCAATATGATGCCAATAAGACTCTCTCATAAATTTCATAAATAAATTTAACACTATCATAATCACTATACGGTATGTTTGTTGTGGGGAATTCAATACCGTTTACAGTAATTCTACTTATAACATTGGCTTCGTTATTACTACCATTTGGGCCCATATTAATACTAGCTCTTTGAGCTAATCCTTTCATATATTCTTCAACAAATTGAACTTCAGGCCAAACCTTATAATCATTCGCTCTTGTTTTTGATATTTCTGACGGGTCACCTGGGTATCTTAATTCAAACCTTTCACCATCAGGATTGTTTGTTTCAACAAAATATTGTGGCCAAGGATATACTGGAATATCTTTTAAAGCGTTTTGGTCCGTTTGTTGTACTAAATCTTTACTATCAGTACTAACGGAAGATTTTGTATTATCAAACACCGCATTTTTTCTAATTGGGTTTAACCTCTGACTCCAAGCTTGACTATGTACATCATCCATTAATCTATAAAACGCTTCAACGGACGCAAATATCATTGCCATGATATTTCTCATTGTTGGTTTAAATCCTAAACCATCATTACCTTCAATTTTTTTAGATAAAAACTCATTTAACGCAAGAACAATTTTTTCTTTTTGTTGGGACAAATCTTCAAATGTTTTATCTAAGATGTCTGAAAAGTTACCAGGTCCGTCAAATACAAAATTATAGGTTGGTGGAATAAAACTATTTCCAGTATCATTAGAAAATGTTCTAAAGAATATTGATTCCGATGCTGTTAAACCTGAAATTTCAGCTGTACTAAGTGCTTCTCTTTTATATCTAATTTTAAATGTTTCCGCCCAGTTAATATCATTTTCACTTATACTTTTTCTAACAGAGTCCGAACCAACTAAATTAGAACTATCGTTAGTCACATCACCCATGACTTTATTAGAACCAACTAATCCAACTACTTCTCTAACAGAAAAACCTGTTTGGAGAGATGTTTGTAGTGCAGATGGTATTATTGTTGGTTGTATAGTTAAATTGTTAATTTTAGTAACTTTTGATGTTTGTTTTTTACCATCAATTGTAAATGTTCCCGGGTCACTTAATGTTTTATTTTTAGCCAAATCAACTTTATATCCATCAACTAATTGTTTTAGTTGTGAATACGCATTAACTTGTAATTGTAAATTAGCTCTAGTGTTATTATTGTAAATGTAAGTAAGTACACCATTTTTACCACCAACAACACTAGGGTCTAACACAAAAATTTTTTCTTGGTCAAGATATTTCTTAGACCAACTAGTATCATCAGTTGATAACACACTATCTCTTAAACTTGTTAATAATTTAAAATATGTATCACAATCAGAAAGTGGTGTAAAATCCGTTTGTCCAAAACTTTGTTGTAAATTTTTTTCTAACGCCTCTAATCTAGCTTTTAATTCGGGAAATGAAAGTTCTGGAAGATTTGGTGAAATTAAACCTAATGCTTTATATCTTTTGTAAACATCTCTAATGGTTTGACCACCTTTTGTTACCCTTACTGAAGATGTTGTAACATCAGGGTTTCCATTAGATGTTTGAGCCGCGTTTACACCAGGAGAATTTGGTGCGGTATTGTTAATTCTATAATCCGTTGTATACATAAACGGTACGGCAAACAAAGCACCAACTTGTGTTTCCGCTAAAATTGTATATTTGTAAGAATAAAATTTTAAACTAATTCTATAGTTTCCAGTATTACCTTCAAACGCCGCAGAAAAATTAGTTAAAATAAGTTGATATCTAATTGCTTTACCATAATACCCTTTTAATGTTAAATAAAATGTTGGATACGGTAAGTTAAAGAAGCAGGCATATTCTGAGTTTTCACCTTTTTCAAATAATGCTCTTCCTTGAACATCAATTAACACAACTTCAACTGTTGGTGTTAAACTTCTTGTGTTTTTAATTCTTATACTTTCAATACCTAATAAACCAGTATCTTCACTGTTAATTGTGTTTTGTTTAATATAAAAATCGTCACTTTTGTTTTGTTGTTGTACATTGGTTTTACTTGGTTGGTTTGTACCTTTACCATCAACAGTGTTTAAACCAGTAATTTCATTTAGATAATTGTTATTCAGTGTTGTTTTTCCACCAGGTCTTAAAAAGTTAATTGATGCGATTGGTGTTGTTTGTACTGCATCTGTAAGAGCGGAACCAACGGCTAATTTTGTTCTTGGTAACATTTTTGCTTCCAAGTTGGCATACATAACAAGGTCTTCATGATGTATTGGTCTATCCATTGGTTGACCAAGACTATTCTCAACCTTATTTGGGTCAATTAAAAATATATTATCATAATCGGATTCAATGTAGATATTGTCCGTTGTACCAAAATTATCTGCCATAATAGAAGAAATAGTTGTCTAAACCATTTTTATAGTCTTGTAATGAAGATATGAGTGGATATGGAATTGTCAATATAGCATTATTTGGAATATTCCATTCTAATCCACCATATTCAGGATTGCCTTGTAATATTAACCAACCAAAAAAAGGTGTTCCATAATATTGTTGGGATACTTTGTCTAACCTACTAAATCCAGTTCTGTAGATATATCTTTGGTCAGATGATTTTGACTGTAGTGGAATAAATGGAACCACAGTTTGTTCACCATTAATTGAAAATTGTTGATATCGGTTGTAATAAGCATCCATTAATTAAATTTTTTCTTGAAGTTATATGGGTTTATGCTTGAACTATCGTTTTTATTTGCGTAAAGATTTTGTAATTGTTTTTTAAGGTCTTCAGATGCTGCGCTATCTTCACTAAAATCAACAACTCTTTTTTGTGTTGTACCAAATGGTGGTGTATAATCAACATAATTTTTACCAGTGGTGTTTGTTTGGAATGTTGTCATTAAAGCAAGACCTGTTTGATTTAATTTTGGCCATTGTACATATAATGAATTTGGACCTGAAAAATAATATGATTCAACTGCGAATTTGGTATAAACGTCTAACCCTTCTTGTAGTGCGTTTAAGAAATTATCTTTTGCTGATTCAATTGTTATGGCTCTTGACATTAATAAATATTCTCTTGTTTTTTCTGGTGTTGATAAAAATTCATATCCTGTTGGTGGTGTAAAAACGCCAGGTTCATTTGGTTTATAGGAACTAGTTACATATAATTGTGCTGCGGTTAAATCAGTTAAAAATTGATTGTTATTAGTTGCTATAGAAGTATAATCATTTCTAAGGGATGTTAAAGTATCTATTGGAGTTCCATTAACAGTTTCTGTTTGACCCGTTGTTATATAAATAATTGCAATATTTTTATCATTTAATTTACCGTCATGTCCTGTTGTAGTTCCACTAGCAACAAAATTCATTCTATCAACATTATAAACATAATCTTGTTGTAGTTCTGTTAAAGTATTTACATCAGAGGTAATTGTATTTAAAAAACTACTTCTGTAAGTTTTAACAAAATTTGAATAGTTTTTCTTGAACAATCTTTTTTGAGCCGTTGTAATTACAGATTTTGTAAATTCACCTGATGTGAATATTGGTAAGTTATCATCGTCAACATCTTTTAACAATGCTTTAAATGCTTCGTCAACATATTTTTGAGTATTAATTGGTTTACCATAAATTAAAGTAGTTGTTGATGTTGCGGAATTAAATGAACCCGTGTTATATCCTTGATTATCACCACCATAATTTAATATTGCCAACATACCATAATTATAGTTTAATAAAGCACTATTCATGGTATTCATAACACCATTATAATACGCTTTAGTTTTATCAACAAATTTGTTGGTAAATGTTGCATATTCAATAGTTCCTGTTTGTCCACTATCCGTTAAACCCGTAAATGTTGAAACACCAATAGTATTTCCACCATCATTTGTTTTATCATTTTGAATGTTGGCGACACCAACAGTTGGTGGATTTTGAGTTAACGCTTGGATAATTTGTTTATCAAGTTTACTTGTATCTTCAGTTGCTTCGGCTCTTTCATCATACATCTCAGTATTAGCATAATAGTTGAATGATAATGCGTTTTGTAATGTATCAATTGGTGCCGCCAATCCTGAACCTCCAACAAAATTAAAACTTAAATTGACATCAACAATCATAGGTTGGAAACCAATACCTTCAGGGTTCATATCAAATGTTTTATCATATGTAAAACTTAAAGATGTTGGAACAATTTTAGTGTTATAAAAATCTCCAATACGTAATACCATGATTGGTGGTGCTCCAAACGATGTGTTTAACGCATCATTATAAAGTTTTTCACCATTGGTACCAATTGTTGGGATTGTTTCACCAGGTCTCATACATTGTTGTAGGAAAGTTAAACGTGAGTTAAGTCCCTCAGGCGTTGTTGAGTGAAATGCTGGTTGGAAATATTTAATTTTTTCTTTAATTGAATCATAAATAAATGGATTTTCAGCCTTTAAAACTTCAAAATAATCACACTCATTTAACAAATATCTTAATAATTTTTTGGAAGCTCCTTTATATAAATCTTTTTGTGGTTGTTGATTTACAACAGTATTAGTTTGACCTGGTTTTTGTCCTGTGTTTGGTTTTCCAGCGGCGTTGTTTGCTGCACTATTTTCAGCGGCTGTTGAGCTTGGTTCTGAGTTCTTTTCAATTGGTTTAATTTCAACATTTTTTAATAATACTGCTCTACAAGCCATTGCTCTTGTTGTATACTTTTCATTATTAAGAGCTTCGTCTTTACAATCGTAAGTACTGTAACTTTGTTTACCTCTTGGGGTTACACTTGCAACTTCACCTTTTGCAATAGTATTGAATACTAATGTTGAACCAATAAATTGACCTAACGAATTATTATTCGCACCAAAACTATAAGTTTTAAAGAATTCAACTACAGATTCACCTCTTCTAACAGACAACTTATCGTTATAATCAATAGATGACGATGGTGATGCACTTGCCTCCAAAGTAACTAAAATACTAGAAGCTTGTTTTTGACTCAAAATATTATACATTTTTTGAGCCATTTCTTTTAATCTTGTATAGTTTTCTTCAATAACACCATCAAAAAATTGGGTTGTAACCTGTTTGTCTTTTGAGTTGTTATTATATACTTGTTTATTAGACGCTGATGTATAGTTAGCGTATGTTGTTTGAAAAGCCACTGATGTTGGGCTTGGTATATCATTATCAAAATAAAACCCAAAACCATTATATTCGTTTAATGTTGGGTTTCCTGTAGCATCATCTGTTGTTCCCCCATCCTGTAATGAGTTTGTGGCTACGGAATTGGTTGCTTTTGAAGCATCAACAATATCTGTATTTGTTGCGTTTGGATTAGTAATTATTTCTTGCCAAGCCTGTAAATCAGTTAATGGAACTGTGTTATAAATTTTAGCAAGTTCATATAAATCATATTTTTTACAACCAGCAAAAAACGAATCAACAATAGAATCTACTTTTTGTCTATCACCTTCATTTGCTAACACCTTATTAACAATAAGATTTAGAATTGACGGATGGTCAACAATCATCTTCCATTTCAATGTACCACTACGAGAAGTGTTTTTATAGGTATAAATTGGTTCGGGTCTACCCAAGAAGGTAGTCTCGTTAAATGATGGTCTTGTATCCTCAGTAAATGATAAATCATATGGTGGAAACCACATTACTCTACCACCATTAGGTCCTTTTTCACAAGCGGGTAAATCATCAACTCTATATCCCGCTCTATATCCTGTTCTCCAAGCCAAGTTTTCAATTGAGAACATGTATTTTTTAACTTTACCATTAACAACACTATCTCCACCTTTTTCAGGTGCGATATTAATGTTGAAAGTAGAGTCCATTACGGAGTATGAAAACTTACGAATATTTCCGTCTTTCTTTTGTAAGTTGTTAAAAGTATAATATGGTGTGTCTTTAGTAAAAACACGACAATATTCAATACCCACATTGGCTTGTCCATCAGAATATCTAACAATCTGAGAACCTTTTGTAATTTCTTTATAACCATCAAAGAAAACTTTTGATGTTTGACTAATTGCGTTACCTACGTGTCCAAATCTGGCTCCTGAATTTGGTTGTGAATCAATTAATCTTTGAGTATCATCTAAAATTGAACCTGGTTTGAATTCATAGTTTACTGATTCAGTTGCTGTAAATTGATTTGATATTGATGGATATGCCGGGTCTTCTGTTCCGTAATCTCCACCAGGTTTTTGATACCTACCTGCGTTTGGTGCCCATTTTTGACTCACCCAACTAAAACCACCAACAATACTGCCGTCATCAACAAATGGTTTACCAGCCAAACCAAATTTAAAGTCTTTGTCAACACCTTCATATTCTTTCCCTAAAACATCAGGACCATAAACAGGTGCCAATACTTGAGCCCCAAATGGGTCAATAGGTACTTGACCTGGAGGAGATGTTAAATATCCGGGTTCCCTTTCAGGACTACCCACATAATAAGTTCCTTGACTGGCGTTGTTAGCAATTGCACCTGTAATTGCGTTTCCAAGTGCCGATAAAATTCCTGTTCCACCTGTATTGTATTGTGGACGGAATCTGTTCATATCTAAGTTCTGAGTCAATTGAGCTCTTTGACCTGAACCTGTATAATCTAAAAATACTTGAGATGGTGATGTTGGTCTTGAACCAAATAAACCAAATAATCCACCTCGTTTTCCATTACCAGCCGCCTTAACCGCCGATTGGGTTGAGTTGATATCACGAGCTTCGTAATAACTTCCCGGTATTGGTGAAAATGGTAATGTAAAACCAGCAATACGTTGGACAATATCTTGACCTTGTGATAAAATATTTCCACCACCTGATGTAATTTTCCAATCTCTATAAATTAAAGGTTTTTTTCCTGCTAAGATTAAAGATAAATTAACGGGGTCTTGAACACCATTTAATATATTTACTCTACCTAGTGTCTCAGTTCTAACATTTTGGTCTACTCTATATTGAAAAGATTGCTTTGCTCCTTTAATACCTAATCTAGCCAATTCTGAATCATCACTAGCGGGGCCATTATCACCAACGGGGTCGGCTTGTAATAAAACTGAAAATGGTGAATATGATGATGGTCTAAAACTTGGTGGGTCCCAATAAGTGGCGTTTTTCTGTACTTTAATAACATCACCCATGTCATAATAGGTGTATTGGTTTCCTGGCGAATAAACATTTTTAATGTATTGTCTTTTTTGGAACGATACTGAGTATAATTGTAATGCTTCGGTATATGGTGGTGTTTGAGTATAAGGACCTTGGTTTGATAATGTTTGTTGTGTATTAATTAAACCATCAATATTTTTATTATACCCACCTAAAGGACCAAACGTATTGTTTGTATATAATTTGTCGGCATATGGGTCAGCATCAATTAATGCATCAGGAGAATCAATAACCGAATAATCACTTCTAATATATTCATCAACACCCGATACACCTACAGGAGTATACACACCAGGTTTCGCATAAGGTTTTAAATTCCTTACCAATAATGAATTTCTTACGAATTGTGTTTCAATAAAGGTTAATTTACTTGGCATGTTGTTGTATCATCTATAAATAGACGCGCCTTTATTTTTTTATTTAATTTATCCGGTGTTGTTTGGAACAGAACTATATGGACCCTTGACACTACCATCACTAATCATTTTATTAATTTGTTTAATAAATGTTTCGTTTTTAAATAAATCATACACTTGGGTGTCAGTTAAATTACTAGTATTTCCATTTGGTGTTGTAACTTTAATTTCAATCGCACCTTTATAATTAATATCTTCAACTTTTATTGTTTGATTATTTGATGATTGTGATTGGTTTGCGTCCGCTTTATTTGTCATTGTTCCTGATGCGGTGGCTTTTGCTGCCAATTTTTTAAGTCCCGTAACCGCCAAATCTGCTGCTTCAGCAATTTTATTTCCTGAACTAACATATGGTTGAATAGCGGCTTTAAAATCAATACTTGTGATTGATTGTTTTATGTTAGAAAAACTTTGTTGTACATCCGCACCAGCATTTTTAAAAACTTCAGCAATTTTCGCAGGACCTCCTTCCCCTTTTAATAAATCAAGAATACTTTTACCCGTCTCATCATAAAATTTATCAATAGATGCTATAGCCCCTCTTTGGTTTCCAATTGTTTTATCGGTTGCCGCCATTCCAACTTGTGTAACACCACGACCAAATTCTCTCAGTTCTCTTGGAGCTTTTGAACCCGCTATTGGTGCTGCGACACTATCAACTAACCTATTTATAGCTGCAAGTTGTAACTTTTCAGTATCTAATTGAGCCTTTGCAATTTCTTCAACAGTAACGGTTTCTTGTGATTTTTTTATTTCATCAAGGTCCGCAGGATTAATTTCAGAAACCAATTTATCCATTCCCCCAACTTTAACTGTAAATCCACCCTTGTCTTTGTTATATTCGGCTACATTAGCAATAAATTGTTTGGATTCTTCATCCATTGAGTTTGTTTTGAATTCGCCTCTAATTTTGTTCAACTTTTGTTGACCTACAGACATCTTAACTAATTCTTCATACGCAATACCAGTTTGCTTTGCAATCTCCCTTAAATCACGTTTTGCATTTGGAAAAACTTCAAATTGTTTTGTTTTTTCGTTAAAAAATGTAAATTTTTCGGTCATCTTAACAACTTGATTCTGTAGTTCTCCCGCATCTTCAGATGCTAAATACATTAATCTAAATGGGTCCGCTAAATCACCAGCAGCAACACCTAACCTTTGGAAGGTTGATACCATATCAACAGCACCTTCAGGGTCAAATACACTCGCCGCAAAATCAAAAATTTGATTCATATTGATACGTAATCCTGCCGCTTGTGCCGACATTTTAGCCAAACCAGCAACACCGTTTTCAAAACCAAATTTGTTTATATTACTTAAATTGTCTTGGACAAGTTTAAATACTGCACTTGTGTTAACACCAACTTTTCTTGCGGTATCAACAGTTAGTTGAATGTTTTCTTTGATTTTTCCTGTTTGAACTCCAGCGTCTTTGAAATCAGCAACCATCTTACCAATTTCATTTGAGTCTATTCCAACTGCCTGTCCCGCAGCATATAAATCACCTACAGTTTCTCCAAGAGTTATTACATTTGTATTTAAACTATCGGCAATTCCTCTTTGAATATTCTGTACATCTGTTAACCTTCCACCTAAACCTATAACCAATGGTGTCGCAACCGCTAATTCAACAGCTAAACCTTTAATGGCCATTTGGGTTTGACCAAAAGTTTTAGAAATGTCTGCCGACATTATATCAAATTCTCTTACTAAAAATTTGGTTCTATCTGCTAATTTAGAATAACCCTCATCAATTTTTTTTGTAAAATCACTGATAACATCTTGAGCCGCCTGTGAAGACGCTGTACTATTATTTGGGGGATTACCTGGTGGTGGAGATGCTTGCATATTCTAATAAATAGAATAAAACTTATTTTTGATAAGATTCTATTAATTTGTCCACCATATACCTACGAGCATATGTTGGCATTTTTTGAAAATCTGTCCAAGACATATGTAAATCTCGGCTCAGAATAAAAAATTCGTCTAATTGAAATTTCCTATATTCAGAAGAAAACCCGAAAAAACTCCACCCCAAAGGCGATTTCAACATCTACCTTGTTTCCTGACGGGGCTATAACTGTTTTAGTTAAATCTAATCTTGGTTCATTTTCATCAATAAATTTTCTAATGAATTTTGAATCCATAATTGGTAATCCTTCAACAAACTTAATAATAGTTGACTGTGTTGTGTCACCATTAACAGATACAATTTGTTTTTGAAGTTTCATTGTAACTCTTGGAGCGACTCTTCCAGCGGGATATGAATCAGCCACCTTACTAATTTCTTGAATTTCTTTATATAGAAGTGGTTTTAATTTAACGGTTGCTTGTGACTTTGGTAAAACAACATCAAAAGTACCATCTTCGTTGGGGTCTGTAGATGGTTTTCTAAAATCTAATTCGTCCAACAATATATCGGCAGAAAATCTTTTTCCAGTCTCAGGGTCGTTAATACTGATTTTATATTCAGGTCCAAAAGAAGTATTTCTTAAAAATATTAAAATTGCTTCAATATCTCCATTTAACATTTCATCAGGTTTTAAATCTGGTTCGTACAATTTTGAACGAACTAATGTCATAATCATATCATCGGTATTTGAACCCATAATGATATTCTCATCTGCGGCGGTCAAATAACCAACCTTAACAGATTTTTTCTTTGATTTGTAGAATTTACCTTCAGATGGTAATTTTACCACATCGTGTGGTAAATTAAATTCTTGTTGTGCGTATTGTAATAAATTTTCGTCCATAAAAAAACACAGGGAATAGACCCTGTGTTAAATATACCATATTAAATTAATTTATCAATATAAAATAAAATACAAAATTAGTAAACTAAGATACAACGGTCCATTTGTAATGTAACGTCTAATCCTGCTAATTTGTCATCACTATATGATACACCATCCCAAGCGGATTTTGTAATCATACATTGTTCAAGAATCCATTTTTCCACAACAACACCTGTTGGGTCCAACATCTCAAGGTCAACATTCTTTTTATAACCTGCAGCATATCCCATACGACCTGTAACTGATTCAGCGTGTAAACGAACCCACTCCATAAGAGCTTGTGTTGCTGATGGACCAATTGGGTCACGGAATTTAACTGAGATTGGATTCCATTTAAATCTACCAGCTACATATGTAGAAGTGTTCAAAAATTGTATCTCAACAGGGTTAATATCAATACTTGGTCTTCCTGATGATTCTACGAACCATTCATTAATACCTAAAGTTGTGTCAAACCTAAGTATAAATCGGTTCGCTCTTTTTGGTTCGTAAGGAACCGGCATTTTCATTAATAAATCAGCCATGGTATATTTTTTTTTTAGTTTTTTGTTTTAGTTTATTTATTTATAAATACTCGTTGTTTGAAAATTTTTGTGTTTACTTTGATTTTTTAAAAATTATGATTCTTTAGTATCTGGTTTTAGTTCCTCCAGCAGTATAATAAGTCTTTAATACTGGTTCATCTTTAAAACTCTTCTTCATTACTTCTACATTCTTTAAGTCATCATCTGAAAAACCAATACTAGGCACAAATTTATTTTTCACATCATCTTTAACATATAATTTTTTACCCATTTCTTTAGCCTGTCCTTTTACATATGAAATAAATTCTTTCATTGCTTGGACTTTTAATTCCTCGGGGTTGGCGGCTCCTGCGTCTGTACCAAAACTAACAGGATAATATTTGTTCATATCCATATAGTCTTTTATTAATTCCATATCCGATTTGTCCTCCATATTTGAAAGGTCACGGAATTTTCTAAGATTCTTAATTAATAAGTCTTTATTAATACCCATATGGTCAGAAATAATAAGATTATAAATTGCGTCTTTAATTGTCTCGGGGTTGTGTCCACGTGCGGTGATTATTGAAAAAATTGACCCGTTGTTGATTGCCTCCACAAAATCAGACCAAGCGGGACCTGGTTTACCTTTCATGGTATCAATTTTAAATTGTTTATCACCACCCGTTCTAAAATTACGAAAAGGTTCGTCAGAATATCCAACTATTTTACTACCTTTGTAATCAAATGGTTCTACACCAATTTCACTTCTATATTCTGCAAAATCTTCTGTAGACATACCAACTTCATTGTCATTTTCATCTTTAACAATAATTTTTGTTGGCATCATCATGATATTATCATCCCAATCAAAGGCATAATATTTCATGTCAGGCGTACCAACATCATCAAAACCTTCAAGTAATGATGATGTTGGATTTAGTATTTTTTTTCTAATCATTTAAAGATTAAATATTTTCAAATGACGCTCCTGTTGGAGTTATTAAGAATTCAATGTCAATGAATTCCAACGCTTTTGTTGGTTTCAAGTAAATTTTACCCGACATAGTATTTCTGTCTAAATCTTCAGGTGAATTACTTACAGTAACACGGAAATCATATAAACCTCTGTCTCTTCTAATAGCGTCCAAGATAGGGTTAACTGAATCCAAGAAGTCTTGTCTTACCTTAGCGTCGTTTTGTTCAAACAATAATCTTACCGCCACCGCTGAAATTAACTTACGAGCTTGTAATAACAATCTTCTTACGTTAATTCTGTTAAGTGCTGTGTCAGCAATTTGTAATGTTTTATTACCCCAAATTACAGTTCCAACATCTGAGAAAGTTGCGATAGGGTTAATTCTACCTTGGTACAAAGTATCTCTATCTTCTTGTGTAAGCTTCTTACGTGCTTTAACAGCATTTACCAAACCTCTTGTGTAACCCGCAGTTGCGAACCATGGGAACGAAATGTTATCAGTCAACGCTAAGTTTCTACAAACTTCATTTGTTGGTGGTATGTAAATTTGTGTGTTATTTACAGTATCTCTTACCAAAATCCATGGGTAATAAGTTGCTGTGTAGTTAGAATCAATTCCTGTATTATCTAAGTTATTAACCGCTTCTGTTGGGTAGATGAAATCAGCTATATTTGTTACTGGTACAAACATTGCTGTATCAGGTGTTGTACAAATGTAGATTGAATCCGCTCTATCAAATGTTACCATAGAAATTGAATCCTCAACCAAGTTTGAGTTATTAACATAATCAATACCAGGTGTTGCAAATACATTTATGTTAACCGCTTCAGGGTTTGCGAAAGTATTAATACCTAACAAGTATGCGTAGTAGTCAGTATTTGAATAATCTGTAAAGTTACTAATAGCAATTGGTTTGAAAGCTCCCCAACCAGTTGCGTTAGGGTATCTTGTAGTTGGACAAGCTCCCGCTTGGTATCCACTACCACCTAATATAAATCTATCTGTATTTGTTCTACTTTCACTATAAATATCCCAACCATCAAATCCACCTTGTAATAATAATGTGAATTTTCTTGCTTGGATTTGGAAGTATGGATTTGCGGGTGTTTCAGGGTCAGATTGGAATGAAGCAACCCCACAATCAAACGCTGGTGTTCCTGAAGTAGTACCATAAGCAATATTTACAACTGTTGCTCCCGAATCCATGTGGAATCCTTTAGTTACAGTATCCCAAGGTAAAGCATCACCTTCAACACATAAATCAAGAGGTTTTTGTTTACCTTTATATTCAAAGAATAATGGGTCATAACCAATTTGAGATGAAATACCCAAATAAGTACTTCTTACTTTATCACCGCCAGATACCGCTTTGTTATCAAAACCTGTATATGAGAATGGTGGGTTTGTAACAATACCAAATGGTGGGTTGTAAATTACTTCACCTGGGAAGTTGTATGCCACTTTATAAACTGGGAATGGAGAAGTTGCTGAACCGTATGTTCTAATAACATATCCTTCAAAACCACAAGGTACACTTTCAGGATTTGCTTCAGTGTTCATCTCCAACATTATGTACTTAGAATTCAATGAGTATTCTCCATCACTAGTACCAATTTTAACACCAACATAGTTATTGTTTGTTGGGTCCATAGTACAATTTGTGTATTTTTCTATAACAACAGGATTAGCATCTGTATCAAAGAAATCACGAACCGCAATGTCAAAACTTAAGTTGTTAAATGAAATATTTTGGATTGAAATTTTAATTTGAGTGTTTGCGCTATTACCATCAGCAATTGAATAAAACTTAAACAATCTTTCAACTGTAGAACCATTAAGTTCAGATACAACCCACGGTGATTCAGGTGATTGGTATTGTTCCAAGTAGTTAGCAATTGTACCTGTAGTTACAGGGTTTCTTAAACCTGGTAAACTAATTAACGATGAGTTAATACCTCTGATGTAACCTTTGTTATAACCATAAGTCAACATTGTTTGGAATTGTTCTTCAACAAACAATGGTGTTTCAACTCTATTTTTACCGAAGTTAGAAATACCAAATACTTTTGTAATATAATTTGTGTCGTTACTATTCATAGACGCAACAAACGAGAACGAATCTGGTGTTTCAGCGTTGTCAGTATAACCTGAAATCGCAAATTGTGCGAATGGGTTTTGAGAAATTCCTGAATAAGAACCTGAATTATCTATAATAACATCAGTTGTTCCTGTAATTTGATATTGTGGACCATGATAGTCTGATGTAAACAACGAAACACCTCTTGAACGTAAAGTTGCAACAACAACATCATTCCAACCCTCATAAGCTGTACCTGAATATGTATAAGTGTTACCTGTGATAGTTCCTGAATAGCTACCAGAACCTAAATCAGTCATTGCGGATACTACGTTAAAGAAAGAATATCCTGTATAAGTATCTCCTGTTGTAATATCAAAGTTTGCGTAATACCAAGTATCATCACTTGGTGATGTAAAG
>Ga0209247_1000015_pt1 | contig 24534 bp, 25 predicted proteins | sample LauGreSBDMM110DN_2_FD_188212 | JGI IMG/M metagenome (GOLD analysis project Ga0209247, IMG submission 188212) | Freshwater lake microbial communities from Lake Michigan, USA - Su13.BD.MM110.DN (SPAdes) (version 2) | ecosystem: Environmental > Aquatic > Freshwater > Lake | place: Lake Michigan... | reverse complement strand
CGTGGGGCTTTAATTTCTGGGGTAATCCATTTGCCTCTTTTGGTTATCCATCAGTTACTTATAATGCCAATAATATTGCGCTTTTATCATTTGATGCAAAAGGTAATTTACAATCGATTAAGACAATCGACAAATCGCAAAATGATCAAAATGTGGATCAGTTCATTGGATATGGCACGATCGAAAATCAGGAAGGGATTCATTTTTTATACCATCAAAAACGTAAGGGACAACATAGTTTGGTTTTTAATAGTTTAACAAAACAAGGGCAATTAGAAAAAGGAGCAGTGGTCGTGACTAATGAAAAAAACTATGAATGGATGCCGCGAATGTTGAAGCAAGTGAGCGATAACGAAGCTATTTTGCCGTATCAATATAAAAATAGAATTGGTTTCGCGAAAGTTAAATTTAAATAACACAAAGTGGTTTTTTTATTCAGGGATAAAGCGGACATTAATTTAATTTTTATACTTGTATTAAGTGTAATTCTGCATTCTCATCAATGGATCACGCCACCGATTGTTATCGCTAACGAGTCTGATGGTTTATTGGCTTATTTATTAATACATTATATAAGGTCCCTTCCACCCATCGGATTAGTGCTAATTTTTCAATTACTCATTGTTAGTCAAGCAATACGTTTAAATGCTTTGTTGAGCCAATTTAAAATGTTTCAAAACATTAGTTATTTACCAGCATTTACCTATATCATTTTAACCGCCTTATTTCCTTATTGGGATGAAATTAGTGCAGGGTTAATTGCAAACTCATTAGTGATTTGGATACTCGTTAAAATATTAAGATTGTATGATCAAACGCAACCCAAAACCCTTGAATTTAATATTGGATTAATTGTGGGTGTTTCTATCTTATTATATGAACCGATTGCTATTTTAATTCCGGTAGTATTATTTGCGATTGCCATAATTCGCCCCTTTAGGTTGCCAGAGTGGTTGGTATTGTTGATGGGCATCATCCTTCCTTTTTACTTCGTATTTACTTTTGTTTTTTTAACCAATCAAGCGCCCTATTTCATCCAATTTTTACCAAGATTGGATTGGGAAAATCCATTGGTAAAGCCTGAACTTAATATCATTTTAGCTTTAGGCATCATGGGGGTCCAATTGTTAGCCGGTTTTTATTTTTGGCAACAACAGCAGTCGCGTTTTATCATACAAGTACGAAAATACTGGGGGGTCCTATTTTTGACACTTTTGGTTTGTTTTTTCCAACCCATTGTTTTTTCATCTCAAGCATTGTATGCTTCCGAAATCATATTAACCCCATTGGCCTGTTTTATAAGTTTTGCTTATGCTACCCCCAAAACGTTATTGATTCCCAACCTTTTATTTTGGTCGGCCTTACTGGTTATTGTGTATAACCATCTTGCTTAAGTGAAGAATTTAACCCAAATTAGCGGGCATAATTTGTTAACTTTATCCCTTCAATAAGTACCTTAAAATATTAATCTTTAGTTTATGAAATTTGGTGTTTTAGTATTCCCAGGATCTAATTGTGATAGAGACATGCAAGATGCTTTAGAAAAGGATCTTGGTGTGCCTGTTGAAATGTTATGGCATAAGAACAGTGATTTGTCCCATTTCAATACCGAGGATTGTATTGTACTTCCCGGTGGTTTTTCCTATGGAGATTATTTGCGTTGCGGTGCCATCGCAAAATTTAGTCCAATGATGCAATCTGTTATTGAATTTGCGAATAAAGGAGGTAAGGTTTTAGGCGTATGTAATGGCTTTCAAATTTTATGTGAAAGTGGTTTATTGCCTGGTGCTTTATTGCAAAATGCTAACCAACAATTTATTTGTAAAAATGTATTTATAAAAACCGATAATAGCGCCGCTTTGCAAATTCCTATTGCACATGGGGAAGGAAGATATTTTGCTGACGCTGCTACTTTGGATCATTTGCAAAAAAACAATCAAATATTATTTAAGTATTGTGATGCCAATGGAAATGAAGGTGGTACAGCTAATCCTAATGGATCCACTTTAGATATCGCAGGTATTTGCAATGACGCACGCAATGTATTTGGCATGATGCCACATCCAGAGCGTGCAACATCCGAAGCGTTAAATAATGTGGATGGGAAGGAAATATTTAAAATATTAGGGTTATTAAATTAATCCTGAACAATACTACAACAACATGAAAAAATTTATATTAGCAAGCTTATTTATTGTGAGTGCTTTTTTAACACAGGCGCAAAAAATGAATCCAGTCAACTGGAGTTTTCAAGCTATAAAAAAAGCAGATAAGCAGTATGATGTAGTATTGACAGCGAATGTGGAAGCACCATGGCATATTTATTCTCAGTTTGTAAAAAAAGGGCCAGTTCCTACTACCATTGAATTTAAAACCAATCCATTGGTGCAAATAAAAGGGGCTGCCAAAGAAATAGGCAAGTTGGAGAAAAATTTCGATAAAAATTTTGATGCAGAAATAAGCTATTATAGTGATAAGGTACAATTTGTACAATCGGTTACTTTAAAAGTAGCTTCCAAAACTAAATTGTCGGGAACGATAGAATATATGGTTTGTAATGATGAAAAATGTTTGCCACCTATATCCATTCCATTTGAGGTTGTGTTACAATAGGGTTTTAAATTTTAATTTTATAGAATTGCATAAAATTTCTTCTTTTTTTATAACGATCAGCTTTTTGTTGGTTTCCTTGGGTGCTCAATCCCAATCGGAAAATGTTGTACATGCCAAAGCAATTGCTACATTAATCAATGATAGCAGTTATGCTTTAAAAATAAGTGTTCAAATTGATAAAGGATGGCATGTGTATGGTGAGAATCCAGATGGTATTCGTGCGCCATTAATAAATGCTAATTTAGAATCGGCTAAATTATTACTAACGCCAAAGTATTCCATTGCGCCTATAAAGCAATCGGATGTTTTGTTTACACAGGCATTGGTTTTTAACAATGATTTTGAGGTGAATCAAAATTTGCAGATTACAGGGTTTCAGCCCGACAGTATAAAATTAATTGTCGTATTAAATGCAGCTAAGGCAGATCAGTTTTACGCATTGGAACTCCCATTGACTGTTGCTTTATCTAAAGGAAGTAAAGTTGCCGGGTTTAATATATTATTACCAACAACCGCAACTACTGCACCAACAGGTGCATGCGGCGATGGGGCAGTCACAACAAGTAGTTCATCAGGTTGGGAAGTATTCCTACTTGGATTTTTGGGTGGACTAATTGCGCTCATTACACCATGTGTATTCCCCATGATTCCTGTGACCGTTTCTTTTTTCACAAAAAGGTCAAAAACAAAAAAACAAGGAATCGTAAATGGGTTATTGTATGGGTTAAGCATTTTGTTAGTGTACGTTTTAGCAAGTGTGCCATTCCATGTTGTAGGCAATGTGCAACCTGAAATTTTTAATAGTATTTCCACCAATCCATGGTTGAATATTATCTTCTTTATTATATTCATTGTTTTTAGTATTTCCTTTTTTGGATTTTTTGAAATATCCTTACCCAGTGGTATCGCCAATAAAGCAGATTCAAAAAGTGGACTTGGAAGTATTGGTGGCATCTTTTTTATGGCCATCACTTTGGCTATCGTATCCTTTTCCTGCACAGGTCCGATATTAGGAACATTACTTGTTGGCTCACTACAAGGCGGCGCATGGGCATTAACACAGGGTATGGCAGGGTTCGGCGTTGCATTAGCATTACCTTTTACATTATTTGCGATATTCCCACAATGGCTGCAAAGCTTACCAAAATCTGGCGGCTGGTTGGATACCGTAAAAAAGATATTGGCCTTTTTGGAATTAGCATTGGCTTTTAAATTTTTATCCAATGCGGATTTGGTGGAACATTGGGGACTATTAAAACGCGAAGTGTTTTTAGGAATTTGGGCGGTGATAAGTATAGGATTAGCACTTTATTTATTGGGGATACTATTATTACCACATGATGTAAAGGGCGCAAAAATTGCAGTGACCAGAAAAGTGTTAGCACTCGGGGCATTTGTTTTTGCGGGCTTTTTATTGGTAGGTATTGCGCCACAAAATGCGAAGTATATTAATTTTTTAAGTGGTTTCCCGCCACCAACGCATTATAGTTTATTTAAGGATAAAAAGGACCAACATGGATTACAAGCCAATGTGATGAATGACTATGCGCAAGCAGTAATATTATCCAAACAGCAAAATAAACCCATACTGATTGACTTTACAGGTTGGGCATGTGTCAACTGTCGCAAGATGGAGGAAAATGTTTGGACAGATCCTGCGGTGATGTCGTTTATCCAAAATAATTTTATTTTGGTTTCCTTATATGTGGACGATAAAGCGATGTTGCCTATAGATAAAAGATTCACTTATACCAGCAAGTCAGGGCAAGCAAAGGATATTAATAGTGTCGGTGATTTATGGGCTACTTTCCAAGCAGAAAACTTTAATCAGGTAACACAACCTTTATATGTAGTAATGAGCCCAGATGAAAAATTATTATCCAATCCTGTTGGCTATACACCCAATGCAAGCGAATATTTAGCTTGGCTACAATGCAGCGCGAATAAGAGCAAGTAATAAAATCATAAGAGGATTAAATATATTGCTATTATATTTTCTTAATAGCAATGTATTTATAGGCTCATCCCACGTTCGTTCATCATCTTTCTAAGATTAATTAAACCGTAACGCATTCTTCCTAAAGCTGTATTGATACTGCAGTTGGTCATTTGCGCAATTTCCTTAAAGCTCAAATTGGCGTAATGTCTTAAAACAATAATTTCTCTTTGTTCTTCAGGAAGTAAGTCCACCAAGTCTTGAATATTTTTATGTGTTTGACTACGCGTCATTTTGTAATCTGCAGCGTGATCTGAAAACTTAATCACTTCAAATATATCCTGATCGTCACTTGTTTTAATCGTGGGTGTACGTTTTACTTTTCTAAAATGATCAATACAAAAGTTGTGGGAAATACGTAAAGCCCAAGGTAAAAATTTACCTTCTTCTGCATATTTTTTTTGTTTGATATTATCAATGATCTTGATAAAAATTTCTTGGATCAAATCTTCCGCTAAATAGCTGTCCTTCACCATAAATAAAATGGTGTTGTAAATTTTTTCTTGGTAACGGTCAATTAGGGTATCAAAAGCGCGGGTGTTTCCTTGTTGAAAGGACTCGATTAATTCATAGTCGCTTAGGAGTACAGTTTTGTTCATGCCTTGTTTTTTATAGTAGTTCGATTAGTTAGTATTGGAAAATTACTCGCAAAAAGGGTTGTAAATCCATTTGTGGAAAACAAGAAATTGGTATAAAAGCTATCCACATTTTAATTTGAAAAAGAATCTGACAAATCCATGAACCAAATGCCTAGGATTGTGTTAATTTGCTATATGCTGGAGACTAAAAAAGTGAAAAAAGCCCCATCGGTAAGCAATGACATACAGGTAGTGGGTGCAAGAGTGCATAATTTGAAAAATGTAAATGCTTTATTCCCGCGCAACCAATTTATTGTGGTTACTGGGGTGTCAGGCAGCGGAAAATCATCTTTAACTATTGATACTTTATTTGCGGAAGGGCAAAGACGCTATGCGGAGAGTCTTTCCTCCTATGCAAGGCAGTTTATGTCCCGGATGGCCAAGCCTGATGTTGACTATATTAAGGGATTATGTCCTGCCATTGCCATTGAGCAAAAAGTAGTTACCCGCACACCGCGAAGTACGGTTGGGAGTATGACTGAAATTTATGATTACCTCCGTGTTTTTTATGCGCGCGTTGGTAAAACCATCTCACCTATCAGTGGACAGGAAGTAAAAAAGCAGGATGTACAGGATGTGTTGGAATTTATACAAAAAGGAAAGGCTGGGGACAAGATGGTGATCATCGTTCCATTTAAACAGCAAGCAAAAAGAGATATTCAGGAGGAGTTAAATATATTATTACAAAAAGGATTCGCCCGTATTTACTTAAAGGCAGGTGGGGCATCGGACAAATTGAAAGCTATAAAAACAAGCGCGAGTTCGGCTGTAACTTCAACAATTCTAAGAATTGAAGATGCATTAGCCATGACCAAAGCAGAAATCACCAAAACAGTGAAAGCACATGATGTATATGTGCTGATTGACAGAGTGGTGGTAAAAGATTTTGACGAGGATGATATTCACCGCATCAGTGATTCCATTGGAACCGCTTTTTACGAAGGAGAGGGCTTATTATGGGTGGAGCAAAATGATACCATTTTAAAAACATTCAATAATAAGTTTACTTTAGATGGTATTGAATTTGATGAACCAAGTCCCAATTTATTTTCATTCAATAATTCTTATGGGGCTTGTCCAACCTGTGAAGGATATAGTCAGGTATTAGGGATTGATGAAAACTTAGTCATCCCCAATCCAAACTTATCAGTGTATGACGGTGGGGTAGCTCCATGGAAAGGAGAAAAATTAGTTTGGTGGAAGGATCAGTTTGTGAAGGAAGCAGGAAAGCTAGGATTCCCCATCCATCAACCAATCAATAAATTGACCAAAACCCAGGAAACGCAGTTATGGAAGGGAGTTGGTAAGGCATTGGGTATTGATGCTTTTTTTGAAGATGTAAAAGCGCATTTGTATAAAGTACAATTTAGGGTGATGTTAAGTAGGTATCGTGGAAGAACCAATTGTTCCGATTGTGAAGGATATCGTGTACGTAAGGAAGCTTTGTATGTAAAAATAGCAGGCAAACATATAGGTGAATTGTGTGCGATGCCAGTCAGGGATTTACAAATTTGGTTTACGGATTTAAAATTATCCGCGCATGATGTACAGATAGCCAAAAGATTATTAATAGAACTAGAGCAACGCATCCAAACTTTAATGGATGTAGGCTTAGGATATTTAACCTTATCACGACTAGCCAATAGTTTGAGTGGTGGCGAAAGTCAAAGAATACAATTAACTAGGTGTTTGGGAAGTAATTTAACTAACTCATTATATATTTTAGATGAGCCAAGTATAGGATTGCATTCAAGGGATACGGAAAGGTTAATTAAAGTTTTACAAAACCTAAGGGATTTAGGCAATACCGTGGTGGTGGTGGAGCATGATGAGCAAATAATGCGACAAGCAGATCATATCATTGACATGGGGCCACTCGCTGCGCATCAGGGGGGAGAGATAGTTGCAGCAGGTAATGCAGCAGCCTTAATCAAGGATAAAAATAGTTTGACGGGTAAGTATTTAAGTGGTGCATTATCCATACCTGTTCCAGAAAAAACAAGAGTTTCAAAACATTTTATAAAATTAGAAGGGGCGTTTTTACATAATTTAAAAACTATTGATGTGCAATTTCCATTGCATAGTTTATGTGTAGTAAGTGGGGTGAGTGGCAGCGGAAAAACAACATTGGTCAAACAAGTTTTGTACAATGCTTTATTAAAAGCAAAACAATTACCTACTGAAATTGTGGGTGGATATAATGCCATCAGTGGCGATTTGCATTTGATAGATCAGATTGAAATGGTCGATCAAAATCCTATTGGCAAATCATCTCGTAGCAATCCAGTGACTTATATCAAAGCGTATGATGCCATACGAGATTTATATTCAAAACAAGCGTTATCAAAAATCAGAGGCTTCTTGCCTAAGCATTTTTCATTCAATGTGGATGGTGGTAGGTGTGATACCTGTAAGGGTGAAGGAGAACAATTGGTTGAAATGCAATTTTTAGCTGACGTGCATTTAACCTGTGAGGATTGTAATGGAAAAAGATTTAAAGAGGCGGTATTAGAAGTGCAATACAAAGGAAAAAACATTTATGAAGTATTGGAGATGAGTGTGGACGAAGCCATTGCATTTTTTAGTGAAGAAAAAAATATTGTATTTGCCATAAGCCCATTACAAGAAGTAGGACTGGGTTATGTGAAGTTGGGACAAAGTAGTAGTACCTTAAGTGGTGGTGAAGCGCAACGCGTAAAACTTGCCAGCTTTTTAGGAAAAGGAAAAGCAAGCAATAAAATGTTATTCATTTTTGATGAACCCACAACAGGTTTACATTTTCATGATATTCATAAATTATTAAAAGCATTTAATGCTTTAATTGAGCAAGGTCATTCACTCATCGTAGTGGAACACAATACCGATGTGATTAAAGTGGCGGACTGGGTGATTGATATGGGTCCAGAAGCAGGCGTGGATGGCGGAACCGTTGTTTATGCCGGAATCCCCAAAGGATTATCCAAATGCAAGGCCTCCCAAACCGGGAAGTACTTAGACTAGACTCTATGTAACTTATTAAAAATCAAGCTGTTAGGTAAAATAAAGTAGCAACATTTAAATTTCTTGTGTTATTTTTGTTGTAACTAAAAAATAGTTGCAATTTTGTATGACAAAGAAAAACAAACTACTAGAAAGGTTCTTAAGTTTTCCTAAGGATTTCACTTATGATGAATTGAAAACACTGTTACGAAGTTTAGGATATGAAGAAAGTAATCTTGGAAAAACTTCTGGATCGAGGGTTGAATTTTATAATGAAATCAATTACCATAAATTCAAAATCCATAAACCGCATCCAGGAAAAATTGTAAAACACTTTTATTTAAAAATAATTATTGAGGATTTAAAATCATTTGAAATTATATGAAAAACACATTAAGCTATAAAGGATTTCTGGGATCAGTAAGTTATAGTGATGAAGACCAGGTCTTATTTGGAAAAATTGAAGGCATTTATGACACTATTATGTATGAGGGTACTTCAGTTACAGAAATAAAAGAGATGTTTAAAGAGGCCGTAAATGAATATATTGAGTCTTGTAAGCATTTCAAGAAGCCTTTGTTAAAAAGTTTTAAGGGATCTTTTAATGTACGCGTAAAACCAGATATGCATAAAAAGGCGGCAATGCTTGCAATCATGAAAGGAATAAGTCTAAATCAATTGGTGCAAAATGCAATAGAGAAGGAGCTAGAGGCGGCTTAGATCAACCTACCTTAATCGATCCGTGCTTTTCACCAACTTATCGTCTTGGTAAATTTTGATCATTGCTAGTATTTGAAATACTGGGATGATAAATAATGCGATAGATGTCAGGGTGAAGCCACCGCCAGGATTCGCCACTATAGTCGTATAAATAAAATAGCCGATTAAAATAGAGAGTAAAAAATTTACAAGTACCACCTTTAATTGCAACATACGGTTGCCATATAAAAAGATAGTAATAAAAGATAAGCAAGCACTAAATGCCAATGAGATTAAAGTGCTGTACTGCGTACTACCATTTATTTCTAATGCAAATGGCGTAGGTGTATAATAAAAAGGGAAACGCAATACTGAAAATGCGGCTGCGCTAGCTAGTAATAACCAAATGGATTGTATTCTTTGTATCATAGCATAAAGTTAAACTATTATCCTAGTTCTGGATACAATACAAACTGCTCCATGAATTTATTCACCTCTTTCTTCGTGTTTGCTAAAACGGTTTCGTTATCAGCATTCATTAAAGCAGTATCAATTGCTTCAACTATAAATGGGATATGGCCTTCGGTCATGCCACGTGTTGTAATTGCAGCTACACCAAAACGGATACCTGAAGTTACAAATGCTGACTTATCATCGTAAGGCACCATATTTTTATTCGCAGTAATATCCGCATGTCCTAAAACCTGCTCTGCTTTTTTACCGCTAATATTTTTATTACGTAAGTCAATTAACATTAAATGGTTGTCGGTTCCACCACTGATGATTTCATATCCTTTCGCAACAAATGCTGCAGCCATAACTTGAGCATTTGATTGAACTTGCTTTGCATAAACTGTAAATTCATCTGTTAAGATTTCTCCAAATGCAACTGCTTTTGCTGCAATCACATGCTCCAATGGGCCACCTTGTGTTCCCGGGAACACCGCCATATCAATGACGTTAGACCACAATCTTAAATTACCTTTCATATCTTTCAATCCTAAAGTATTCTCGCCATCTTTCGCCATCATAATTACACCACCACGAGGGCCACGTAAAGTTTTGTGGGTAGTAGATGTTACAAAATGACAATGATTAAACGGAGAACTTAATAATCCTTTTGCTATTAATCCTGCAGGATGTGCGATATCCGCTAATACAAATGCACCTACTTCATCTGCTACTTTTCTAATCCTTGCATAATCAATATCACGACTATAAGCACTTGCACCACAAAATATTAATTTAGGTTTATGCGCTCTTGCTTGACTTTCTAACATTTCATAGTCAATCAATCCTGTTTCTTTTACCACGCCATAAAAATGGGGGGAATAGATTTTACCTGAAAAGTTTACCGCACTACCATGCGTTAAGTGACCGCCCATGCTTAGGTCCAAACCAAGTATGGCATCACCAGGTTGTAAAATGGCTAACATTAGTGCAGCGTTTGCTTGTGCACCACTATGTGGTTGTACATTGGCGTATTCCAATCCAAATATTTCCTTTAAACGATCTATGGCTAAAGTTTCTGTTTTATCTACAATTTCACAACCGCCATAATAACGACGACCAGGGTATCCTTCGGCATATTTATTGGCCATTACACCACCCGTTGCTTGCATTACTTGTAGGCTGGTAAAATTTTCAGATGCGATTAATTCAATGCCTCTTCTTTGGCGTATTAATTCCTCGCGAATGATGTCAAAAACTAGGGTATCTCTTTGCATATATCTTTATTTATAGTGTGCTATTTTGCAAAAATAATTCATTATAACCCCTACGCAAAGCTTTCTTTCAACAGTTGGCCTACTAATATCCACATTTTCAAGCTGATTTAATGCATTTGGCTATTTCGGTGCCCAAATTGTACCATTACTAACAGTTATTTGCTACTTTTATCACCCCCTAAAACCCAAACAATGAAGGCGATTATTCCAGTGGCAGGTGCAGGTGCAAAATTACGGCCACATACTTATACGCAACCTAAAGCGCTTATTCCGATTGCAGGTAAAACCATACTTAGCTTTATTGTTGATCAATTAAGGGAAGCGGGTATTAAAGAATTTATTTTTATCGTTGGTTACTTGGGGGAGAAAATACAGGATTATGTTCAAGCTACCTATCCAAATTTAAATACGCATTTTGTATATCAAAATGATCGACAAGGAACGGCGCATGCCATTGAATTAACCAAGGCGATTGTCAATAATGACGAAGTGTTTATTACGTTGGGGGATACCATTTGTGAATTTGATATTAAGGAAGTGATGGAAAGCCCTACGAGTATGCTGGGTGTAAAAAAGGTAGATGACCCAAGGCAATTTGGGGTTGCTGAAATTAATGAAGAAGGCTTTATTGATCACGCAATTGAAAAACCGGCCATTCCAAAAAGTAATAATGCATTGGTTGGTTTATATAAGATTAAGGAATCAGAAATTTTGTTTGAATGTTTTCAACAATTATTTAATGATAATATTAAATCTCAGGGGGAGTATAATTTAACGGACGCATTGGAGTGCATGATTAAAAAAGGAGTTCAATTCAAATCCTTTAAAGTAAAACATTGGTATGATTGTGGTAAAAAAGAATCCTTATTAGAAACCAATGCAGTATTGCTAAAAAAATCGGGGGGTATTTCAGTTAACCCAAACTTATATACCAATAGCATTATTATACCGCCTGTAAGTATTGCGGATGATTGTGTGATTGAAAATTCAATTATTGGGCCACATGTCACTATTGGTAATAATACCCATATAAAAAGTTCTATTGTCCGTGATAGTATTATTGGCTCCTACACTACACTAGATGAAGTTGTTTTAGACAATTCATTAATTGGGAGTGATGCGGCCGTAAAAGGCTTAAGCCGAAGTTTGAATATTGGAGATAATACTGAAATTGACTTTGGATAATAATTTCTGATCCGTTATTTGTTCCAACTAATTTAATGTTTGGGTATCTAAAAAATTTTACTAGAAAATCAGGCGTCTTTATGCAAATGCATGGAGTTTGCTTGCGCTACACAAGTCATTACAACATCATTAATGCAAACATGTTTGGGAACATTGGCCACATACCAGGCAGTATCAGCAACATCTTCGGCTTTTAATGGTTCATAGCCAGCATAAACTGCAGCAGCCTTTGCCGCATCTCCTTTAAAGCGTACCAATGAAAAATCGGTTTCAACTGCACCAGGATGAATCACTGAAACTTTAATTTTATAAGGTAATAGATCAATTCTTTGTGCTTTACTAATTGCATCCACTGCATGTTTGGATGCGCAATAAACATTGCCATCCTTGTAAACTTCCTTACCCGCAGTACTTCCAATATTTATGATATGACCTTGTTGTTTAATTAAATAAGGTAACACCGCTCTTGAAGTATATAGTAAACCTTTTACATTGGTATCAATCATAGTTTCCCAATCTTCTAAATTAGCATCTAGGAAGGAGTCGCGACCTAAAGCAAGACCTGCGTTATTGACTAAAAGATCAACCGCTTGCCACTCTGTAGGCAAATTATTTAAATGTGCAAACACCGCTGCTTTATCCTGTACGTCAAATACTAAGCTTAAAGTTTTCACACCATATCTGCTTTCAATTGCAGACGCCACTTCGGCTAATTTGTCCTTACGACGCGCTGTTAAAATTAAATTCCAACCTCCTTGCGCAAATTTTTCAGCAATAGCTTTACCAAATCCTGAACTAGCGCCTGTGATTAATATAATTTTTGACATGGTATACGGTTGAAATTGTTAATTTTTATGTTGTATGTTATTTTGCCCTCTTATAATAAGGCGGTAGTTTAAAATTACTGCTATAGCGATTAATGTAAATACTTCAATTGAAAAATGTTGTGGTAGCCAGTAGCTTGTAATGACTAATCCTAGGATGGCCGCTAAAAATACTTTAGCAATATGACTAATCCATTCATTTTTTATAAAATAGGCTAGTAAAGCTATAATATACAATGGGTGCATCCACATGATATTAAAGTTATTAAAGCAGGCGGTATGATTGGACACAAAACTCATGTAAAAAATTAAACCACCGCCCAGTGTAAATGCAAGTAATAAAATAACATCTGTGATGCTAGCAATCACACGCACTGACTTATTTTTAAAGATCAGGCTAAGTGCATACAAGGCTAAAAATCCGATTAAGATAAATAATGGGCTGTTATCTTTTGTATTTGGTTTAGTTACCGCTGTTTCATTGTTGAAATTAGAAACACTCGTTGACCGGACTAATTTTCTTATTCCTGCTAATTGTTCAAAAAGTAATTCAGGTAAAAAAGCAGCTTGTTGATCGGTTGGTTTTTGATCTGAAAAAGAACCGAGTAATAAGTCAATGCCTAAGCCAATCCAGGGAATGCCTTTTTGATAAGGCGCTAGGACAACCTTATCCCTAAACGATTTTTCTTGGCTTTGAGTGGGAACGTAATGTGTATTATTAAAAAGCCCATCTTTTACACGTGTGGTACAATTGTCTGTGATGAAATTATATAAATAGTATTTATTTTTTCCCATCATATTTTTTTTCAACGCCTGATACCATCTTATTTTTTCGGTAGCAGATAAATTAAGGACCTGCTCTTTTATATTTCTTTTTTCATATTCGTACTGTGCATAAAAATCAGCATAATAATTTGCGGAAATAAAATATTCTAAACTACCTTTTACAAATTTTGATATAAAGAATGGAGTTTCAAAATCAAATGTGCCGTAATTGAAAACATAGTCACTTCCTTGAATACTGTCAATCACACGAATGGCGGTATGCCCCCATGCGGTATAAATATCCTCACCAGCATCACAAGTAAGCACGCTAATTTGTAAACGTGGCGTGTCGCTTATTTGCGCTTTTGAATTATTGGCGAATAAAAAACTTAATCCAATAAAAAAACAAATAAATAAATATTTTTTCAACATTGAATTTTGCTTTTAAAAGGTATTCGCGTATTCGCTTGCAGCGTTTACGCAAAGATCATTTTCAATAATTATTTTCGGCTATAATTAGGCGCTTCTCTTGTTACTTCAACATCATGTGCATGACTTTCTCTCATGCCCGCATTGGTGATTTGAACAAAAGTGGCATTTTGTAAATCCTTCACTGTTTTAGCACCACAGTATCCCATGCCCGCTTTAAGACCACCTACAAATTGGTATACTATTTCATGTAAGTTTCCTTTGTAAGCAACGCGGCCTTCAATTCCTTCTGGGACAAACTTTGTACTATCGGATTCGTTTTCTTGAAAATAACGATCCCCACTTCCTTGACTCATGGCACCGATACTTCCCATGCCTCTATATCCTTTGAACTTTCTTCCTTCGTAAATAATGGTTTCACCTGGACTTTCTTCCGTGCCTGCAAAAATGCTTCCCATCATTACACAGTTCGCGCCTGCTGCTAATGCTTTCACCATATCACCCGTATAGCGGATACCACCATCCGCAATAATAGGAATGTTTTTACCTTTCAATGCTTTTGCTGCTTCCATGATGGCAGTTAATTGCGGAACACCTGCGCCTGCTACAATACGCGTAGTGCAAATAGATCCTGGGCCAATACCTACTTTAACGGCGTCGGCTCCAGCATTGGCCAAGGCCAATGCGCCACTAGCAGTAGCTACATTACCAGCAATGACTGGTAAGTTTTTATATGTTTTTTTCAATAATTTAAGTGCTTCAATAACACCTTTGCTATGCCCATGTGCACTATCTAAGGTAACGATATCAACACCCACCGCTTGCAATGCTGCAGCGCGTTCTAATAAATCTTTTGTAATACCTAATGCAGCGCCCACTAATAAACGGCCAATTTTATCTTTCACTGCATTTGGGAATGCACTTAATTGTAAAATATCGCGATAAGTAATTAAGCCTATTAATTTTCCTTGTTTGTTTACAACAGGTAATTTTTCAATTTTATATTGGCGTAAAATTTTCTCTGCTTTTTTTAAATCCGTTCCTTCAGGAGCGATGACTAAATTTTCCTTGGTCATTACTTCGCTTACTTTACGCTTGCGATCTGTTTCGAATCTTAAATCACGATTGGTTAAAATTCCAACCAACTTATTTGTTTTGTCAACAATTGGAATACCGCCAATTTTATTTTCCTTCATCAATTTTAAAGCATCCCCAATGGTTGCAGTTACTTCGAGTGTAATAGGATCCACAATCATGCCACTTTCACTACGTTTTACTTTACGCACTTGTTCGGCCTGCCTTTCAATACTCATGTTTTTGTGCAAAATTCCAATGCCGCCTTCACGTGCAAGTGCAATTGCTAAATTAGCTTCGGTAACGGTATCCATTGCCGAGGACAAAATAGGGACATGTAATTGAATGTTTTTAGTAAGCTGTGCGTGAATATTTACCTCTGATGGTAAAATTTCAGAATACGCGGGCATTAACAATACGTCGTCAAAAGTTAAGCCTTTACCAAAAATGCGGGAGTTGTTTGTAGAATTTCTTGTTGCCATAGGCAAAGATAGGACCTTGAGGTATTTAGACAAAATCCTTTTTTTAGCCTGATTTACAGTCGAATATAAAGGTTGCCTGCTTGCTTAAACACAAAATCCTGCATTTCCAACATAAATAAGTGGGTGGCGAAAGCGCCTGGGGGGATGGTTAACTGCCGAATAATGTCGTCCGGATGAATGGGACCTTGGCGTTCAATGATCTCCAAAATGGACAAGGCTTCAGGTTCAAGCATCAGACTGAGTTGTGGATTTTTGGGGTCAATTCTGTTGGGATTCATTTCAGGGAGCGCCCATTTCAAGGTTTCTAAAAAATCGATACTGTCATAATACATATGCGCATTATTGGTTTTAATCAACAATAAGCAGCCCTTACTTTTAGCATCATGTATTTTACCGGGCAGTGCAAAAACAATTCGGTCATATTCAAATGCAAGTTTTGCAGTGATCATACTTCCGCCTTGTATATCAGATTCAACAACAATGCTTACATCACTCATGCCAGCCACAATTCTGTTTCGTTTTGGAAAAAAATAGGGAAGTGGAATTACGCCTTTTTTATTTTCAGTTATAAGACCCCCTTGTGCAAGCATATCAATGGCAAGACGGCGATGTTGTTTTGGATAAATTTGGTCCAATCCATGTGCAAGCACCCCCCAGGTAGGAATTTTTTTGTCTAATGAATTTTTGTGTGCAATACCATCTATACCCAAGGCCATTCCACTTATAATGCCGATGTTTAAATGCGCAAGCCCTTCCGTTATTTCATGAATGACCCTATTTACTTGACTACTGTGTTGCCTAGTGCCAACAATGCTTACCAAATGTTTTTTATTAAAATCCATTTTGCCCTTTACATATAAAATTGTTGGGGCATCGTCACAATGCACTAATCGGTCAGGATAAGTTGCATCAAAAATGCAGGTAGCATGTATATCATGCTTTTGCATAAATGCCAGTTCCCTTTCGGCTTCCTCCCATGGCCAATCATTTAATAATATTTTTTTTATATCATCACTTACGTCTATAAAAGGAATTTCCAAATTGAAGCGTTCCTTGTAAATAATTTCAGCTGAACTAAAATGTGCTAGTAGTAATTTTCGTTGCTTGTCGTTAAGGCCAATAATTTTACTAAATGCAATACTATACAATAAATGATTTGACATAGGGCGAATATCCCTATGCTGTCAAATGGAATTTAGCGTATAAATACGCTATTTTGGTATTGAAATGGTAAAGCTAGTGCGTCTGTTTTGTTGACGACCTTGTTCTGTATCATTGCTAGCAATAGGTTTGGTATCACCGTAGCCAATGTTGGTAATTCGTTGCGATTGTATTTTGTGATCCATCAAAAATTGGGCGATTGATTTAGCACGACTCAAGGATAGTATTTTATTTTTATTTGCATCACCCGTATTATCCGTATGTCCTTCAATTAAAATAGTAGCGGTTGGTTGCGCTATTAAATAAGCGACTAGTTCATTTAATTCCTTTTCGGATTCTGGTAATAAAGTAGCGGCATCAGTTGCAAACAAAACATTTTTAAATGTTTGTGTAAATTGTTTTTTGATTGCACTCAAATAATATTCCTGTGTGCTGATATTGTCCTTGTCAAAAGACGCGCTCGTGATTGTTGTATTCGCAACTTCATGGAATGAACTAGTAATAGATATGCCAATACTATCTAAAAAAGGAAGCGCAAAAATAAATTGTCCACTGCTATCTACTTCAATTTTTGTAAAACTAGATTGGTCGGCAGGGTCAACTAAGTTGACAATTGCTGTAATTGTTTTTTTAGTAGTCGCATCTTTAATTAGTCCTTTTAGAAAAAACTTTTTATTTGCCCTGGTTGCTTTTGACAAAGTGACTTTATAAATATCTAATCCGCCTCGGCTATCCGATCTGTCACTTGCAATATAGGCATCAACGCCATTGCTAGCAACAGCTATACTGCCTTCATTATCAAAAGTATTAATAGGGTAGCCTAGGTTTAAAGGAGTGGTCCAATTACCATCAATTTTTTGGTGCGCGATAAAAAAATCAGCACCGCCATAACCCGACCAGCCTGTGGATGAAAAGTATAAACTATTATTATCTGCATGAATGAACGGTGTTTGCTCATCCCCAGAAGTATTTATTTGAGGGCCTAAATTCATGGCTTCTTCCCAACCCCCTTTTTCATTTTTGAATGCAACATATAAGTCAATGCCTCCCAGTCCGCCAGGACGATTGCTGCTAAAATACAATGCATTGCCATCTGGTGAAATACTGGGTGCACTATCCCAATAATCATTATTCACATTATGTCCTAAATTTTTTGGAGTGGTCCAATGAGTTCCAGCTTTTATTGATTTATAAATATCGTATCTGCCATACCCTTGTTCAGGGTAGTCGGCTGCAAAATACAAAGTTTGCATATCGGGTAAAAAGCTGACGCTTCCTTTTTTATCAGCAAAATTGATGGAGTCCTCCAATAATTTGGCTTTGGTAAAACTATTGGTGGTTAAGGTGCTTGTATAAAAATCTTCTCTGCGAATATTTAATTTTCGCATAAAAAATAAAACACTATCCTTGGATGAAAAATAGGGAAAATATTCAGGTGCAGCAGTGTTAATGCTATCTCCTAAATTATGAATACTAATTTCATCATTGGAAGGATGCGCAATTGCATAATTACAGGTAGTTAAAAAATTTAGCGCCTTTCCTTTTAAATCAGTGGTCATTTTTTCATTATTCAAATTCCCTAGGATTAAATCTTTTGCTTTGGTATAATCTCCAATACTTGCAAAAGCAGCCGCTTGTTTTATAAAGTAGGGAAAGCTTACAATTGCATCAAGTTGAATCGCCTTATTGTATAAGGGTATTGCAACGGTATATTTTTTTAAGTCTAAGTTTATTTGAAACAAGGTCAATACTGGATCAATAAAATTAGTATCTGTTTGTATGCATTTTTCCAGCAACGGGATGCATTTGTCATATTGTTGCTCATCAAATGCCACTAATGCTTTTTGGTATATTTTTTCGGCCGCGGAACGATTGTTTTGCGCATGCGATGGATTGTATTTCAAAAACAAAAACAATACTATTAAGTAAAACACAAAATGCGTTTTTCTATTATTCATAATCCATCAAATTGGGTACGTAAATATAATCTACTTAAGGAACTTGTATGTATTTATGCAGCTGTGCGCTTAATTCCCATTGCGGGTGCGCTTTAATATAATCAATAGCCAACGGGGTCATGGTATCGGCCTTGTCCCATTCTGGTTGTAAGTAAAGCTTACAGTTGGGTGCGACGCTCTTTTCAAAACTTTCGGCCCATTCGATGTCCGATTTATTAAATACCACCACTTTTAATTCCGATGCAGCAGCAACACTTTCCTCCAAGGGAAATTTAAATTTTTTAGGCGACAAACAAATCCAATCCCATTGGCCTGATAATGGACTTGAGCCTGAGGTTTCCATATGGGTTTGAAAACCAGCTGTTTTTAATGCGGTGGTTAATGGGTCTAATACATGTAATAAAGGTTCACCTCCTGTGACAATTGCAATTTTACTTGGATGCGCTAAAGCGGCATTGATAATTTCATCAATACTTAAATTTGGATGTTTACTTGCATCCCAACTATCTTTAACATCACACCACACACAACCAACATCACATCCGGCAAGTCGTATAAAAAAAGCGGCTTTACCTTGATGGTATCCTTCTCCTTGTAAGGAGTAAAACATTTCCATCACTGGATAGGTGGTTATAGTACTCAAGCTTATTTATTTTGAGAAGCCTCGTAAGCCTTCATTGTATTTTTTAATAATCCTGCAATGGTCATTAAACCAACGCCACCTGGAACAGGAGTAATAGCGGATGCTTTTGTACAAGCCTCATCATAATTTACATCTCCTTTAATTCTAAAACCTTTTTTGGCAGTAGCATCTTCCACTCTTGTAATACCCACATCTATAATCACTGCACCTGGTTTAATCATGTCGCCAGTTAAAAAATTAGGAACGCCTAATGCAGCAACAATGATATCTGCTTCCAAACAAATATCTTTTAAATTTTTTGTATGGCTATGGCAAAGTGTAACGGTGCAATTGCCTTGTGGAATATTACTACTCAATAAAATACTCATGGGTCTTCCCACAATATTACTACGACCAATCACTACAGCATTTTTTCCTTTGGTTGGAATTTCAAAATGGGCTAACATTAAAATTATACCGTATGGTGTTGCAGGAATAAAAGTGGGTAAGCCTTGAACTAGTCTTCCCACATTCGCAGGATGAAATCCATCCACATCTTTCGCAGGGTTAATGGTCTCAATTACTTTTGCTTCATCAATATGTTTCGGAAGGGGCAACTGAACCAAAATGCCATCAACACTAGGATTGTTATTTAATTCAATGATTTTATCTAATAATATTTTTTCACTTACAGCTACATCCAAGCGAACCAAAGTGGATTCAAAACCAGTTTCCTCGCAATTTTTCACTTTGCTTGCTACATAGGTTTCACTGGCACCATTATTACCCACTAAAATGGCTGCCAAATGAGGCGATCGTTTCCCCGCAATGGTAAGTGCTTGTGTTTGAGCCAATAAAGTGGCTTTTACTGCTGCCGAAGCTATTTTTCCGTCTAGTATTAACATGCCACAAATTTAGTTATTTGATTTAGAGCACTGTAATTTTTTTTTAACATTCCATCCCCTGTATCTTTGCCCACATAAATATACTTATGGAACAAAATCCCAACCAGCCGTTAAACATTGAAATTACCGAGGAAATAGCAGAGGGTAGTTATGCTAATTTGGCAATAATTACACACAGCAATGCAGAATTTGTGATTGACTTTGTAAATGTGATGCCAGGCACTCCTAAAAGTAAAGTCAAGTCAAGAGTGATTTTAACGCCGATGCATGCCAAAAGATTCATGAAGGCATTGGTTGAAAATGTAGAAAGATACGAGGAAGCCAATGGTGCCATCGGAGATATGTTACCTGTTGAAATTCCTATGAATTTTGGAGGACCAACAGCCCAAGCATAATTGATTTACCAATTTAGGCTTTGTTCGGCATAGCTATAGTAACCTTCTGTACTTACAATGAGGTGATCAATTAATTTGATGTCAAAATAGGCAGCCCCTTTTTTAATTTTTTCTGTTAGAAGATCGTCCATATTACTTGGTCTTAATTGACCACTTGGATGGTTGTGGCAAATAATGAAACCAGTTGCTTCGTGGCTGAGTGCGAGCTTGAAAATTATCCTGGGATCCGCTACTGTACCCGTGATGCCGCCTTCGCTTAAAATTTCCTCATGGATTACTTTGTTGGCTTGATTTAACAAAAGTACCATAAATAATTCCCGGCTTTCAAATTGAAGCAAATATTTTAAATGATCAGCAACATCTTTACTTTGTCGAATATTTTTTTTGTCAATACTATTATTCATACGACGTGAACCTAATTCAATAGCAGCTAGTATACGGATGGCTTTTATTTTTCCAATCCCTTTTATTTTTAAACCTAAAATATCTGCTACAGATAATTTTGAAAATTTTTGCAAATTATTTTGTGCTGCATTTAATAATGACCTTGCTAATTCAACTGCGTTTTGATGAATAGTGCCATGTTGAAGAATAATGGCGAGGAGTTCCACATCACTTAAATTTTTAGCACCACGTTTGTACATTTTATAAATGGGTTGGTCCTCGTTGGCCCAGGACTTAATATTGTTCATGACTTGCATACTGATTTTTTTCAAATCTATGGCCATACACCACCTAAAAAAAAGGTATAAATACTTAAAAATCATAGGTATTATGTGCATAAGTCATTGATTTGTTGAAAAGTCCCCTACTATTTATTTATAATTTGTTAACGATAATTATAACTTTGGCCCATATCCAAAACACATGAATCCTTCTGTTAAAATATTTGCCGGAACCGGCTCACAAGCCCTTGCTGAAAAAATTGCACAACGCTTTGGCGCACCTATTGGAAAAATCAATATCCAAAAATTTAGCGATGGGGAGTTTCAGCCTATTTTTTTAGAAAGTATTCGTGGTGATTATGTTTTTTTAGTTCAAAGCACTTATGCGCCTAGTGAAAACATCATGGAATTATTAATGATGATTGATGCAGCGAAAAGAGCGAGTGCGTATAAAATAATTGCAGTAGTCCCTTATTATGGTTTTGCAAGACAGGATCGTAAGGACAAACCAAGGGTTGCGATAGGGGCAAAATTAATAGCAACATTATTAGAAGCGGCTGGCGCACACCGTGTGATCACAATGGATTTACATGCGGCACAAATACAAGGATTTTTTGAGGTACCAGTGGATCACTTAGATAGTTCAGCTATTTTCATACCCTATATTGCGCAATTGAAATTAGAAAATTTAACTTTTGCTGCACCGGATGTGGGAAGCACCAATCGTGTGCGTGAAGTGGCTAATTATTTTAATGCTGAAATGGTGATTTGTGATAAGCATCGTAAACGTGCTAATGAAATAGCAAGTATGGTGGTGATTGGAGATGTGACTGGGAAAGACATTGTTATTGTAGATGACATTTGCGATACTGGGGGCACTCTGGTAAAGGCGGCAGCGCTATTAAAGGAAAAAGGAGCAAGATCAGTAAGGGCCATGATTACACATCCAGTTTTAAGTGGTAAAGCCTACGAAAACATTGAAAATAGCGTTTTAGAGGAATTGGTAGTTTGTGATACCATTCCATTAGCGCATCCGTCGGGTAAAATCAAAGTAGTAACGGTAGCTGATTTATTTGCAATAGCTATCCGTAATGCCTATGAAAATAAGAGCATTACTAGCTTATTTGTTCACTCACAATTGAAGGCAAGAGGTTAATAATCAATTACTTATCAAATAAAGGTAAATAGTAAGGAGAGACTTTGGTTTCTCCTTTTTTATTTCCTACCTTCGCCCTCCATTATTGAGAAAGAATAATGGGTATAGCTAGTGAAAACTATCTATCATCTTACAATAGAAAAAATTATAAAATGAAAACAATTACAATCGATGGCCACTTGAGGACCGAAAATGGCAAAAAAGTCGCCCGCCAGCTTCGCTCTCAGGACAATGTGCTTGCTGTAATTTACGGGGGTGCTACTGAAGTAAATTTTTATGCTCCAGCAAAGGCTTTTAAGTCTTTAGTGTACACAAGTGAATTCCAATTAGCAGATGTTACTGTAGAAGGAAAAACTTACAAATGCATTTTGAAGGATTTGCAATTTGATAAGGTGACTGATGCTTTAATACACGTTGACTTATTAGAGTTAGTAAATGATAAAAAAGTAGTTGCTACTTTACCTTTAAAGATGGTTGGTACTTCTGTGGGTGTTAAAGCAGGAGGTAAACTTATCATTAAAATGAAGTCATTAAAGGTGAAGGCATTACCAAAGGATTTAAGAGAGTATATTGAGTGTGATATTACCAACCTTGAATTGAATGGAAACATTCGTGTTCAGGATGTAAAAGCGCCAAATATGGAACTTTTAAATCCTCCTCGTATACCAGTTGCTTCAGTTGTTTTAACTCGTGTGTTAAAGCAAGAGGAATCTGCTGCTCCTGCTGCAGGTGCTACTGCACCGGCTGCTGCACCGGCTGCTGCAAAAGCAGTACCGAAGAAATAAGAACTTATTTATTTAAGCATATACAAATCCCTTCCCGAGTTTCGGGAGGGGATTTTAGTTTAAATTAAAGCGTAATTTTTACTTAAATTTGAATTTGAACGATCATTATAGGATGTCAAAATTTTTAATCATAGGCTTAGGGAATATCGGTCCCGAATACGCGCACACAAGGCATAATATAGGCTTTGATGTACTTGATGCTTTTGTAATAAAGCAAGGTGGCTTTTTTAAATCGGATCGTTTGGCTGATGTTGCAGAAGTAAAGTGGAAGGGAAAAACATTTATTTGTGTAAAGCCCACCACCTTTATGAATTTAAGCGGTAAGGCTTTTAAATATTGGATGGACAAAGAAAAAATCGAAATCGAAAATACCTTAACTATCGTAGATGATTTGGCATTGCCTATTTCAAAAATTCGATTACGTGCATCAGGATCGGATGCTGGACACAACGGATTAAAAGATATTCAATTAACACTTGGCACTGATGCCTATCCAAAATTAAGATTTGGTATAGGTAGTGATTTTAAAAAAGGACAACAGATTGATTTTGTTTTGGGGAAATGGAATACATCTGAAAAAAAGATAGTGGAATTAAAAATAGAAAAAAGTGTTGATGTGATTGAATCATTTGCAAGCATAGGATTATCAAGGACTATGACCATGGCGAATGCGCTTGAGATTGTAGGGTAATAAAAAAATATTTGTATGAGTATATTTTGTATTGGACGAAACTATGTTGCACATGCACAAGAGTTAGGTAATGAAGTGCCCACTTCGCCTGTTATATTTATGAAGCCTTCCGCTTCCTTATTAGCAGAAGGGAAAAATTTTACCATTCCTTTCTTCACCAATGATTTACATTATGAAGGAGAGTTGGTTTTGCGTGTAAATAAACAAGGAAAAAATTTAAAAGGTGTAAAAGTACTAGACTATTGTGATGCAATTACTGTAGGTATTGATTTTACTGCAAGAGATTTGCAAGCCAAGCTAAAAGAAAAAGGGCTGCCTTGGGAAAAAGCAAAAGCATTTGATGATGCTGCAATTATTGGGAGCTGGGTGCCTTTAACTTCTCAAATTATTGAAAACCCCATCCATTTTGTTTTGCGTAAAAATGGCGCAATAGTTCAGGATGGAGACTCGGCATTAATGATATTTTCGTTAGCCACCATTTTAGAAAGTATCACGGAATACTTTACTATCTACCCAGGCGACTTAATATATACAGGCACACCAGTAGGGGTGGGCCCCACCAACAAGGGGGATATATTTGAGGGCTATTTTGAAGTAAATCAAGTATTTAGCGTTAAAGTGAACCCGTAATTATCAAAATTTTTAACTAAATTTGCCACCCCTTAAAAGGGGTAATAACCATTCGGCGAGGTAGCTCAGTTGGTTAGAGCACAGGATTCATAACCCTGAGGTCCCGGGTTCAAATCCCGGTCTCGCTACATGAAAATCAAGGACTTACGTTAAAT
>Ga0209247_1000013_pt1 | contig 25811 bp, 29 predicted proteins | sample LauGreSBDMM110DN_2_FD_188212 | JGI IMG/M metagenome (GOLD analysis project Ga0209247, IMG submission 188212) | Freshwater lake microbial communities from Lake Michigan, USA - Su13.BD.MM110.DN (SPAdes) (version 2) | ecosystem: Environmental > Aquatic > Freshwater > Lake | place: Lake Michigan... | reverse complement strand
CCACCACTTCCCTGGTTAATATGGGAAGGTTCGGGTCTGCCTTCGGGTGGTCGCCGTTGTTAGTGATTTATCCTTACGGATACTTCCTACAACGCGACCACACCGAAGGCAGACCAGGAGACATGGCGTGTTGGTTTCATATACCCTTTTTTTAGGTATCAAAGACTTTCGGCACCTTGAGTGTCACGCAGTAGGCCCTCCCTTGGCCTAACCATATGGGATTAGAAAAACGTTACCATGAAAATCATGAACGTCAGTGCAGTGTTGGTTGCAGTTGTAAGTCTCATGCTTGGTGCATGCGAGAAGAGAGACAGTGCCTCGATCAAGTCAGAGGAGGTCCGCCACAAGGAGGCAACCTCCGCTGAGAAAGCGCGGCACCTCAAAGAGGTCAGGGACATTAAAAACGCTGAGGCGTGGCAGAGCCTGAAGCAAAAGATGGAAGCGGCCAAGGCCACCGTTGCCGCTGAGGGCGAGAGCCTGAAACAGAAGATGGAAGCGGCCAAGGCCAAGGCCGCCGCTGAGGGCGAGAGCCTGAAACAGAAGATGGAAGCGGCCAAGGCCAAGGCCTCGCGCTGGAGCTTCACCCCCAGTGCCAACCCGTAAATAATATGGACGCCTCACCAAATAACAAGAAGGTCAACCGGATGACGGCCGAAGCTCTTCGGATCGCTCTCTCCGTCGCCAGTGAAACTGGCAACATCGACGAGAGAGGTCGCCCCATGTCGGCTAACGCTCGCCATCTAATGGCAGCGCTGGCGGCGAAGAGCTAAGAGGCTCTCCAACAAATATCCAGTGGGCCGGTGCGCCCACTGCACTTTCCGTGTAGAGCACAGCCCTTTTAAGGCTGAGGTTGCTGGTTCAAATCCAGTCCTACGCGACTATTTATGCAACAGCAAATGTTGTTGCTTCTGGGACTTGGCCCAGAAGTACCGTCCCTGAAACGCAAAGTGCAACCCCGCGAGCGGATGCGCTCTCTGTTTCAGGAGATGAGGAATGCGGCTGCGAAAGCCTGAGGATCTACTGGGCATGGGAGCCCAGCCCTTTCGGGTGGTTGCGTTGTTAGTAACTTGTCGCAAGACATTTAACTACACAACGCAATCACTTGGAGGTAGACCGGCAATGAGGCGTGTATACTTACAGATTCCTTTTCTTTACAGATCAGCAACCTTTCCCCCAAAACTATCAGAAATCTAGAATCTCAAATTCTTCTGATTACTAATTTGCAGCCATAGCTCAGTCGGATAGAGCAGAAAACTTCTAATTTTCAGGTCGTTGGTTCGATCCCAACTGGCTGCACCATTCTCTCAGTTCAGAGTTACGCCCTGAATAAAGCCCTCTCCGCAAGGGGCCATAAATCGTGAGGTATCGCCTAAGCCCGATACTCCACGTCACTTTCGTCACTTAACGGTGACCCAAACAAAACAACAACCAAAACAACTAGTGCAACTAAAACTAAAACAAGAAGTAAAAAGTAAGCAATGTAGCCCCTTAAAGAAAGAGAAGAGGCTGATAGAGAGGCTCGTGGACGACTTCCAAACCGACAAGAATTCTATGAGCAAGATGGAGCTGGTCATTTCAATGACCGCCTTCTGCATGGTAACTGGACCCGTCTATTTCGTGATCTGGTACCTCAAGCATTTTTCATACATTGAATAACAGAACCAAACAAACAACTGCATAACATGTCAGAAACCAATGAAGGGTTAAAGGCGCTAACGCTTTTGACCATGACGCTAAAGCCAGAAGCGACAGCGCCTAAGCCAGAAGCGACAGCGCCTAAGCCCAAGGCAAAACCCAAGGCAAAACCCAAGGCAAAACCCAAGGCAAAACCCAAGGCAAAACCCAAGGCAAAACTGCCAAAGAAAACAGAACCTATAACTCCAAAGCGTAAGCTGAAGTTTAGGCCCAGGACGCTTACGGGGCGGTTGATTCGCCCAGTAAGGCGAGCCCTTTACTGGGCCCGCGAGTGCTGTAAAGCACTCGTGGAAGGATTGCGCGGCAAAAAGTATCCGAAGAATCGGATGGAACTGCCGTAGGCTTAGTGTCAGGAGGAGCTTTTTCGTTTATGGCCACGGCTAGCTGGTAGCTAGCCGTGGTCATTGTCTTGCAATAATCAGATGAATAAATACCCATGGGATTGTCTAGAATGCGTATATCTAGGACACCACAACGGCGCAGACCTCTATGCCTGCCCCGGAAACAATAATAATCCAACAGTTACAGCGGTCTTCAGTACAGAGGTCGGTGACTACGTGCATAGCCCAGTCAAGAGGATCGACTCCTCAGGCATTCTCACTGTAGCCCTATCCTACGCTCGCCAGCAGGGGTACTTGGATAGCAGTGATAAGTCCACTGACCGCCTCGCCCCATTGAACGATTTTGAAATTTTAGAAGCTCAGTATCCAGTGCCAGTTATCGGTGACGTTCCGGATTTGAATCCGGTAATCACCAACTAAGACAACCAAGACAACCAAGACAACCAACCTAATCAAATGAAAAAACAAATCGAAGAGAAACAACAAGAACAGGATCGTGCAATGATGGATAAAACTATCGCAATCTTCGAAAGACAGATCGCCCACAAGAACGATCAGGGAAACTTCCTGATCCGTGATGGGGAAGTCACACTGGGGCGACTAGTCCTCGCCGCCGGTGATGCAATGCTCAAGGTTCAGCAAGAGCTGATTCGTATGTGGCAAACTCAAACTCGAGCTCAGGAGGACACCCTCCATAAATTTTTCGCCCCTCAGGCTTCGTCGCCCATTCGCCAATCAACTCGATTGGCTGATTTCATCGACGAGGATGCTGCTCGGTTTAGAGTTACAGCCAAGAACTATCGCGCTGCGGGCCAAACTGATCTGGCCAAGAAGGTTACCAATATGTGTATCGCATTTGATGCAATGGCTGCCGGTCTGCGGAAAAACTTCGACGAGTCTGGCAGCCTGTTTGCCAAGTACAATTTTGCTGTTCCGGCGACGAAGGAGAATCTTCAGAATGACCACAATCTCAGTCCTAGCAGCAATGTTGATGATGATAAAGGAGAACCAGATCAGGACTCCCTGGACGCCTGGAAGGCGAGCCTCCATCAGGACGACGTGGCGCACAGTATCCGGGGACGGTTTGCTGAGCACGTAGCGTCTCAGGGCATCTAATCTCATGCAGTCAAAGGCGTCAGCCTCCTGCCTGTAGGGTTTCGCCCATACGAAGGGAGGACAGAGGAATGGAGCCATCTTCACCCTCGAAGGCCCGGACGTAGGGAAATGTCAAAGGATGGAATTTCCTAATGGCGTTACTTTCCGACTTAAAGTAAAGTCGGTGGTGGAGGGTGCAATAGCCGAAACGCTAGTGCGCCCCTGTAAATGCGAGATCGGCTCAACTTCACTGTTGGGTCGGTCTCGCGATTTAGGCTCACATCTTATGATCCAATGTAGGCTTCCAGAGCTGAGATTGGGGAGGGTAGTGGGTCCAAATCGCGAGACAAAAACTCGCTGCGCCTAAAAGGCGCTTGTTCTGCAAACTCAAATTGAAACTAAGAACGTGGCGCCCAATGGGTCTCTGCGACATCAAAGTAATATTCAAAGTTTTACAGAGCAAATTCAACAGCAGAGTCGAATAGCATAAAAGGATTCATTTAGCCGATCCCAACTCTAACATGATATGCGGGTTCAATTCCCGCCCTCGGTGCTCAGCTCATCTGATCGTTTACTTAGTAACGATTCCTTTAAAATGGAAACAGGTGAGCTGAGCACCGAGGTAGCACAATGGTAGTGCGCGTGCCATGAAACTGAGGTTGGTTAATTTAGGGTCCGACAAAAGCCAGTTCGACTATTCTATGAAATGAATAACGGGTGGGGTCAGCGGCAATGCTGACCCCACCTAATTTTGTTAGTACTTTTATCAAGAAACTTAATGCAAGTTAAACGATAAAATCATGAGTAAGAAAGCACACGAGCTGATCGCCGTTCAGGGTGACCTCACCGCAAAAACCAAAGCAATCCTTCTAGAGACCTTTAAGGCCTTCTCAGGAAAACCAGAGCTCTTCCTCGGCTCCTACAAAGCAACTAAGGCCTACAGTGCCGATCGATCGCAGGGAATCGACGCTGAGGAATTCAAGGATCTCACTACAACTGTGCCTGAGCGAATCGGCTATACTCTGGCTGTGGTCAAGGACGAGATCAACGCACGCGCATCCTTGGATGCCACCAATTGCCTAGCCAAGGCAGATCTTATTATCGATGGAGTAGTGCTCGCCACGGGCATTCCAGCGGTATCACTCTTGCTCCTCGAGCAACAGTGCGGTGCCTGGCTTGAGCTCTTCACATCAGCCCCAACCCTAGCGAATGGCGTCGCCTGGGAATTGGATCCCGACAAGGGACCGGACATCTACGTCACTAAGCATCCTATTGTCAGAACGAAGACCGAAAAGGTTTCTTCTGCAGTAGTCTTGGCACCTGCCACTCAACAGCATCCGGCTCAGGTCAAGGAAGTCGTCAATGATGTTCCTGTGGCCAGCATCACGGAGACTCAGTGGAGCGGCATGGTCAGTTCTGCCTACAAACACGGCGGAGCGGAAAAGGTACAGAAGCTGAAGACAGCGGCTAAAGAAGCACGTCAGCGAGCCAACAATCAGGAAGTCGTCATCTCCACTCTCGGAGATGTAGTCTTTAACTACCTGATGAAGAGCTAAGAATTTTTAATTTTGTCTTGGGAGGAACAATGCGCCATCACGTTGAAAGCGCTTATTAAGCCCGGTGAAAGCCCGACCAGATCTTCCGCTCCTCTCTTCCTCTTGCAGGAGCTATACTGACTATGGCTGGCAAATAACTAACCAACAACCTGGCGCCTCAGCAGACTCTGGGGCAAATTTTTCACGTAACAGCTCAACCCGGTAGGGCACTGTATGCAGCACATGGTACTGCTGGTTCAAATCCAGTCCTACGTGACCACTTTCAGTAAACCAACAAAACCAACAAAAAAAAACAAAAACTAAAACAACAAAACAATGACAACTACTGAGACCAATAAATACATCCGCCTGCTCCGGCGCCTGAAAACGCTGAACCATAGCTGGATCGAGGCGGCTGAGATACTGAAGAAAATTCGGGACGAGAGGCTGTACTTGGGAGAATACAGCTCCTTCAATCAGTTCTGCGCCTGCGAGCTGGGGAGAACCGACCTGAACATCCGCTATAAGATAAGGGCTGGGGAGATTGCTAAGGCAATCCACAGTGAGTTTGGTATCGCAATCTGTAACGACCATGCAGCTGCGTTAATTCCGCTAAGATCGGAGGAGCGTATCGCTGCCTTCAAGGAAGCGATGGCCTCGTCTGGGACAGGGATGCCGACGAAACAACAAATAAAAGAGGTAGTACAGCGAAGGGATGGCTCACCCCTGTTCTTGACTATCCATACGTTGGTAAGAAAAGTGAAATGTCCAAAGGGGGTGTTTCTATCCCCAAAACGGTCCAAGCAGTTTGAGGAGGACCTGTTGTGGTTCATCCAGCAGTGGCTGGCAAATAACTAACCAACAAACCGGCACGTCAGCGGGCGTTGACCTTCGGGCGACTCTGGGGTACACTTTAATTGGGCCATAAAGGATTCGACTAATAGGTCAGATCTACAGCCACATGCAGAGGGACGACTTAGTTACCTCTTTAAACTCCTGAGACAAAACTCAAACGCTAACGCGAATGACTCCGGCAACGGAAATGTGATCCAGGGCTACTTCGGTAGCTCTTCGGTCCGCACTCCGATGCTCGCTGCGGCCTAGTCCGCATCCGTCCTCTCTTCGACACCTGCTAAGGGAGAAGGACGACACCAGCAGGACGATGGTGGTGGATCCACTTTGGTACTGATCATACAGCAATGCTGCAGATCTGCGACTCGACCCACCTGGCAGCACATTTCCAGGGGACCTGTTAAGAGCGAATAATGAGATAAGCATGTAAACGCGGTAGAGTAAGACAGATTAGGACCGGGCTCTCAGATGCCCGATGGTCCACCATTTATACACTTGTCCGGTTAAAGTCCGGGCTACTCCGCCGCCCGCAAGGGCGACGGACACTTTCGCCTACTGGCATTCGTGTAAAACAGTAGGTTGCAACACAAGGCGACAGAAAAACTGATGTTTACATCAGCGGAAGCACAAGGAGAAATGAGACAATAGATACTCACTCCTGAAAGTGGCAAAGCTACGCTCTCGAGCCCTTTGCTAGCTCACGAGTTAAGATCGACCCGTGAGAGGTCCCTTAACTCATCTGACCACCTGTGTGGCTGTGCCATCACCCCCTAGCTAAGGGTGATGGCACTTTCTTTTAGTCAACCAACCAACAAAAAAAAAAAAAAAAATAACTAATGTCAGCACTTTACTCGCAAGCACAGATTAAACTAACCGACGCTGAGATATTCGGGATCGTCATTGGTAAGCAGCGAAGGGAGATCGCTGCACTTGAGGCACAGATAGACTCGCTCATCGCTCTCAGGAAGAGCGATCTTCTGGAGAAGAAGGAAATGGGTGAGAATATCGAACGACTGGAGGCGGAGATGATCAAGATGATCAAGATCACCCATACCGCCCTCCCAAACTTCAATACCGAGGAGCAGGGATGATGGGGGTATCATACAGTTCGAGCTCAAGGGGTGCGACTTACGCCTCAGCTGTTGAGGCGAACACCGACGTGTTTCGTCACATGTCAGATCTCAAGCAAGCAGGTAAGGCCCTTGTGGTTCACCCTCTGCTTGATCCCAGGCGTACCAACGAGGCGGGGCGAGTTGTTCGCGAAAGCCGAGATAGTGACGAGCACCCCAACTCGTTACCAATCGCCATTATGCTCGACGTTACCGGCAGCATGTCGGATACGCTGAGAGTCTTCATTGACAAGCTACCCATCCTCATGAATCTTCTTGTTGATAAAATAGATATTGCCGATCCACACATCCTTTTTGGGTTTATTGGCGATGCCTACAGTGACAGAGTTCCACTTCAGGTGGGTAACTTTGAATCTGACAATCAGAAGATCGACGAGTGCTTCACGGCAGCAGTTCCTGAGGGCGGCGGGGGAGGACAGAACACTGAGTCTTACGAGCTTGGTGCGTACTTCCTGGCGCGACACACCGAGCTGGACTCTCTTGATAAGCGGGGTAAGAAGGGGTACGTCTTCTTCACCGGAGACGAACTCCCCAAACAGTACGTGTCTCGATGTCAGGTCAATTACCTGATTGGAGATACCCTGTTGGCGGATATTCCTATGGAGGACATCTTTGCCGAACTCAAAGAGAAGTTCAACGTGTTCTGGATATTTCCAGGACAAACGTCGAACTACTATGACGCCTCAATTAATAAGCGACTCAAAAGGCTGTTCGGAAATGGCCTGATCAAGCTACCCAATCCAAACGACATATGCGAAATGGTCGCAATGACCATCGCAGTCTGCGAGGGCGCCACTACGGAAGAGGCCAGAGCGGCATACCTCGCCTTTGGAGCTGATGCCAAAGGCGTAGCGGCGGCTGAGACAGCCCTAGCCCAAGTGATTAGGGAGCGAAGCTTCGCTTAGCAATCTGGACTCCCTCCTTAGACAGGGGGGGGTCCAGATACTTTATGAACAAAACACTATCACTTCTACTGCTTCTCTCACTAACGTCCTGTAGCAAGATCGCTGCAGCACAGCCCACTTTTGCAGTGGTGATTGCTCAGGGCATTACGCTCTGTGTAATATTATTACTGTCACGTCCTAAAAAAAAGAATCGAATTGTCACATCAAGCAGCCCAACAACCAATACTTACAATGAAATATACTTTAATTCACAACGGACAGCGCTACCTGATCCTAATGCAAGATGTCTACGGCATCAAAGGTCTATACAGGAGCAGAAGCTTTATTGCGGAGATCCTGTCCAGGTTTACGCCATTCTATCAGCTGAATCCTCCTGTCTGGAGAACCAGGTACAGGTGGCTCGCCCAACATCGGCTGGAGTTCCTGCGTAACAGTAACAGTGAGAACTCGATCTGGGATCGCACCACTCGAAAGGAGAGAGCTTGACCACCTTGGATGTGGTTACGGCACTGAAGAGGGGAAAACCGGGAGGCCTCTCATCCGTGGCAGAACTGCGGTGGTGCAAGCCACTAGTGTTCGCAAAGATCGATCCCGAAATCCAGATCGTAGCAAACCGGTACATCAAGAATCGCACCAGTGATGGCGCAGGATGGTCCGTCCTAAAGAACTGGCTCTATAAAAACCCACCAGAAGTAACATGAAAACACATGTCACAAGCAGACAATTGAGTGTATCTGCTCCACACTTGCATCGCTCAACATATAGCAGGCCGTAGGGCCTGCTCCCTCGCCAACTATCCCATGGATGGTTGTGCTCGTTAGTTCAAAGAAATTTATTTTCTACGAATTAGCAGCACAACCATACATGGGTAGTTGGCGAGGGAGCGCTGGGTTTAGTAGATACAAGTTCTTTTTCTTTAGCTATTAGAATTTTCTAACCAATCCAGCTCGACTGGACAAGGGTTTCGGTGGAGACTATCCGCCCATTATGTTCAAATCAAAAACCAAATCTAGCAAGCCCAAGGGACTAACCTTTACCAGAGAGTTTTCTTCATCACAAGTGTCTCCATATGAAGAACTTGAGTGGGAACGGCGCACCGCCGAGATCACCGATGACTCTGGTAAAACAATTTTTAAACAGGAGGATGTCGAGGTTCCAAAGTCGTGGAGTGCACTGGCCACAAAGATTGCCGTCTCGAAGTATTTCTACGGCGACATCTCGAAGGGAACTGACCCGAAAAAAGGTGGCCGTGAGAATTCAGTCAAACAGCTGATTGGTCGAGTCACTGAGACCATGGCAGAGTGGGGCCGAAAAGACGAATACTTCGATAGTGCCGAAAGCGCAGCAGCTTTCGAGGACGACCTCACCTGGCTGTGCCTTAATCAGTATGGCGCATTCAACTCTCCGGTGTGGTTCAACGTAGGTCTGTTTCAGAATTACGGGGTCAATGGGGGACAAGAAGGCAACTGGGTGTACAATCATAAGACCAAGGAGGCTGAGATCTGGAAGAACCAGTATGAGTATCCACAAGGTAGCGCTTGCTTCATTCTTTCTGTTGACGATACCATGGAATCAATCATGGATCTTGCTAGAGCAGAAGCTATGCTCTTCAAATACGGCAGTGGAGCTGGCACTGATCTATCCACACTCCGCTCGACTCGCGAGAGGCTCAGTGGTGGTGGTAAGCCTTCAGGCCCGATGAGCTTCCTAAAGATCTACGATCAAGTTGCTGGGACGGTCAAGAGCGGTGGAAAGACTCGTAGGGCCGCAAAGATGAACACGCTCAGGGACTGGCACCCTGACATTGAGGAGTTCATTGAGGCCAAATCTAAGGAAGAGAAAAAAGCCTGGGCCCTTATTGAGCAAGGTTACGATCCATCGTTCAACGGTGAGGCCTATGGGTCGGTGATGTACCAGAATGAAAATCTATCTGTAAGAGTTAGTGATCGATTCATCGAAGACGCCCTTTGCGGTCGTCCGTGGCAAACACACAACGTGAAAGACGGAAAGGTCTGTGAGACCAAAGATGCAAAAACTTTGCTTCGTAAGATCGCTGAGGGAACACATCTCTGTGGCGATCCTGGAATGCAGTTCGACAACACGATCCACAAGTGGCACACCTGCAAGGGCACAGATCGGCAGTACTCCACAAATCCGTGCTCCGAATATCTCTTCCTGAATAACACAGCGTGCAACCTCGCCTCCCTTAATCTGCTCAAGTTCAAGAAGTCAGATGGCTCTTTTGATGCGCTTTTGTTCCAAAAGGCCTGCCGAATCTTCATCACCGCCCAGGAAATTCTGGTCGATCGAGCTTCATATCCTACGAAGGCAATCGCAGAGAACTCTCACATCTTTAGGACTCTAGGTCTTGGCTTTGCCAACTTGGGTGCCCTGATTATGAGCTATGGATACGGCTATGATAGCGATGAAGGTCGCAATCTTGCTGGATTGATTACCTCTCTGATGACGGGAACCGCTTACGAACAGTCAGCGCTGATTGCCTGGGCAAAGAGTCCGTTTGATGGCTATAATGATGCTAGATGCTCTGGTGTCCCAGTGCCGCTTAAGCCCAGCAATCGTGCATCTATGCTGGAGGTTATTGATCTGCACCGCACTCATGCCCATCAACTGTCTGAGTCCGTTAAGTCAATCGGCAGCCTTTCAGAGCTAGCTGTTGCGTCTACTAGCGCTTGGAAGTCAGCCTACGTCCATGGAGCGTCATTTGGTTACCGCAACGCCCAGGTCACCGTCCTTGCGCCCACCGGCACGATCGGCTTCCTCATGGATTGCGATACCACCGGTATTGAGCCCGACATCGCGCTGGTGAAGTACAAGTTGCTGGCTGGCGGCGGTATGCTGAAGATCGTCAATCAGACGATCGGATCGGCGCTGAATACACTGGGTTACGACGACGAGCAGATCGCTCGGATCATTGCCCACATCGAGAGATACGATACGATCGAGAACGTGCAGGGCGAAACTCCGTTGGGGCTCGGCACCGGTGCGCATTATAGTGTTAATCCCTCGGATCGCTCCAAGTCGATCTTCCATTCCGGTCTCAATCCTGAGCACCTGCCAGTGTTCGACTGCGCTTTCAAGGCGGCCAGCGGCACCAGAAGTCTGCACTACATGGGGCATCTTAAGATGATGGCTGCCTGTCAGCCCTTCCTGAGTGGTGCCATCTCGAAGACGGTCAATCTTCCGGAGGCTGCTACTGTAGAAGATATTATTAACACCTACGTTGAGGGCTGGAAGTTAGGACTCAAAGCGATTGCCATCTATCGAGACGGCAGTAAGCGATCAGCTCCTCTGAGCACAAAGAGCTCGAAGACAGCAGGGGTCGTAGAAGTTATGACTGACATCATCGACTTATCCGAGATTGAGGATATGAGATCATACATCGCCAGTCTTGAATTGGCTCATGGAGCCCCAGTCAAAAAGAGACTCCCTGATACTCGATCAGCGATCAACCACAAGTTCGAGGTCGGTGGACATAAGGGTTACATTAGCGTCGGTCTCTTCGAGAGCGGCAAGCCTGGTGAAATCTTTATTTCTATGGCCAAAGAAGGATCAACCATCGGTGGACTCATGGATACTGTTGCCACACTGACCAGCATCTCGCTGCAGTATGGTGTGCCGCTGGAGTCTCTGGTCAGCATGTTTGCGTATCAGCGATTCGAGCCGTCAGGCTTCACCAAGAATCCTGACATCCGCAATGCAACTTCGATCATCGACTACGTCTTCCGCTGGCTCGGGTGCCTCTTTATTCCAGGATACAAGCAGTCTCCAGAAACTGATACTCCTGCCCTAAAGAACGAGCTCCCGCAATTAGTGGAGTTGCTGGTTCCCCTACCGGCAGCTGAAGTAAGTCCTGTAAGACGATCTATTTACCTATCTGACCCTTGCAACAAATGCGGATCGTCAAAGGTGGTAAGAAGTGGTGTCTGCGGAGTGTGCACCGAATGCGGAGAATCAGCTGGATGTAGCTAATAAATGCAAACATTCCTGCCCTACGAGTGCTTTGCCAGATCCGCATCTGTTCTGGACGCGTCTCGACTCCACAATCAAATCAACGAGGCGCTGGTCGTCCTGGCCACCGCCCTTCGTTTACGTAGAATAAGTGACCTTGAATATGAACCTGTAGGTCCGAATGAAAAGCTTGGCTGGCAAAGCCACCCTGCTGTTAAGATGTGGCACGGAGCTGGAAACTGTCTTGGTTTCTATACCCTGTGTATGATGAGGGAGCTGCGTGCCAGAAATCATCCAGAGCAGCGGGTAAGAGAAGCCGATCCCGTTCGTTGGTGTCGCCTGATGGAACTTTGGAGCGACCGAAGCGAAGAAGGCATCCGAATTCCAACATGGCTAGGAAACGCCGACTTCCACAGGAGCCATCAGAGCAATCTGATTCGCAAGTACCCGGAACACTATACACAGTTCTTTCCAGACGTCCCTGACAGCCTTCCTTACATTTGGCTGCCGGGATTCCACTAACTCGTTCCTTGCTCCTAGCTCGTGGCTACTGCTGCGAGCTAGGTTGCCGGAACTGTCCGTACAAAGAAATGAATCAGCCTGATCGGCCAATTATAGACATTGATGATCTGGATCTGATTTCAGATCCTATCGACCATGAAGATATAACTAAAGTTTATCTTCCAAATGGACACTTAATCATTGGTTACCTGACCGCTGATACCGATGCTTGTGACCCTCTTGAGGATTGTGACGGCATGGGCATGATTACCCATGACGTCAGATTCTACCTAAGACAATACCCCAATGGAGATGCAATTCTCTATCCTTATCATGAAGAGGCCAGAAAGAAACTTGAGTTTCAAGTCAGGTCCAGAGAACTAATCTGCACTCAAGAAGATATCGATTGCAGGATAGCATTCTTGGGCGATGAGTCGGTAAGACTGATAAACGAGATTAGCTTGGAGATACGGGACAAGTCCGTAGACGACAGTCTCATGATACTACTTAGCAGTAATTACATAGGTCAATATAGAGTGGAAAGTGATAAGTCAAAAGTTACTGGAATTTTTTTACCAGACACAGAACTGTTTCATCATCTACGTTCATTTCCCGAAGACCAACAAAAAACTGAGCTGCTGAGACGCTGCCATACCTCACTGGAGATGTACAATCTGTACAAAGATGGTGAGGTTTATGGGATGATCACCGAAGTGTTCGACAAGCATGGAAACTCAATCAACGACTCAGACGCCGTCTGGGGACTCCTCGGGCTTGACCACGCAAAAGAAGAACTAGCAGCATTCGTTGCTCAAAAAGAAACACTCCTCAGATCTGAATGGTCAAAGGGAGATCCAAATCAACTACAACTAAACTTAGAATAAACTTAGAATAAAATGAACAAAATAAAAATATTCGTTTCCATAGTGATATTTGCACTCGTAACTCTCGTCATTGCTCAGGAGCGTCGCCTTTACACGGCCTATCTAGCTAATACGACTAAGGCAATAGAAGCCGAGAGACAGCATTGGCATCAGATCCTAATCGATCAAGACTTTGCTCATTACGATGGTAAGACCGGCAAATGGCTCCTTTATACCAAAGAGGAGTTCTTGATGGATCATCAGATCGCCCTGGCATCAGTGTCTAGGAATGAGCTGTTTCCTCTGCCTGGACCAGAACAGCCAGTAATTGTTCCTGTGTCCCCAATCAAGTCCAAAAAGAAATGAGCATTTCAAGCCGGTCTTTGATCTGTCGTCGAGCCCTACATTAAAGAAAATGCCTACAGCACCTTCCTTGGCACAACCATTGGCTAACTAATATGAAACCAGAAAGCTTGACTCTATATTACAAAGATGGATCTTCTGATAAGGTATACTTTGCCACTCTAGAAAAACAGATGGCCGTTGGGACCCACAGTTGGGTGGTCAACTTTGCCTACGGTCGTCGCGGGTCCACTATGACCACAGGGACAAAGACCCAGGCCCCAGTTGACTACACTGCTGCCAAGAAGATCTACGACAAGGCGATCAAAGACAAGACCGCCAAGGGGTATACAGTCGGAAAGGATGGAACTCCGTTCCAGTTCACCGACAAGGAATCCAGAGACTCCGGACTGCACCCACAGCTTCTAAACTCTATCGATGACGCCAGACTGGCTGAACTGATGAAGGACGATGAGTGGTGCATGCAGGAGAAGATGGACGGTCGTCGATGCATGATCCGAAAGACTGGTGATGCGGTTGAGGGCGTCAATCGCCTGGGCCTCACCATTGGACTGCCTCAGCCGATTGTCGATGATGCCAAGAAGATCGATCGTGACTTCGTCATTGACGGAGAAACCATTGGTGACGAATTCTATGTCTTCGACGCCATTGAGATCGATGGATTAAGTGTAAAAGACTTCCCGTACTTCTCGAGACGAACCGGACTAGGCAACCTCTTGGAGATCGACACAGAGAGTCGACTCAATCATATCATCATGGTTGAAAGCGCCACTAGCACCAAATCCAAGAAAATAATGTTTGAACTTCTCAGCAACAAGAACAAAGAGGGTGTGGTCTTTAAGCGACTGGACTCTCTGTACATCTCTGGACGACCATCAAGTGGCGGCAATCAGCTGAAGTATAAGTTCGTTGAGGACGCCTCCTGTGTGGTGATCAGAGTGAATGACAAGCGCAGCGTGGCGCTTGGAGTATTTGAGTCAGAGGAAGATATTCCTAAAATGAAACTCCTGGATGTGGGCAACACAACTATTCCTCCTAACCACGATATCCCCAAAGTTGGAGACGTGGTGTCAGTTAGGTATCTCTATGCCTACCGAGGCGGTAGTCTCTATCAGCCTGTTTATCAGGGAGCTAGAGACGATCAGACCATCGCTGAGTGTAGCATTAAACAACTCAAATACAGACCAGAACAACAAGAACATGTTAACCCGCTTCTGGCTAAAGATTAAATATAGAAGTCGCTACTGGTGGTACAGAGCTATCAAGTTTGTGGGGTTGTGTCCCCATTGCTGGTCAACCCTCAATTACACCTCAACAGGAAGCCCCCTGTGTCCAGTATGTCACTAATCAAATGATCACCAAGTTGAGATCCAAAAGATCCTCACCGCTATCTGCCTAAGAGGATAACTGGCCAACCATCTCCCTGAGATGATCTGGAGTCACAAACGGCAGGAGCGAGATCTGCTTGAATAGTAACAAGCTGGTCTCTTCCATGACCTGCTCAACCACGGCACGATGAGCTGTATCAGTGTCGATCTCCTGATGGAGGTCGGCTTTCGAGTCCGATCCTCGATACACGCTCGGCATATGAGCCCACTCCAAGATCTTTGGTGGCTTAACGAATCCCTGCTCATGAAGGATCAACCCAACGTATCGCTTTACCTCATCAGAGAAGGTTCCAGGTGTACTGTCATTCAGCATGACTTCCATCAGACCTATAGCGACCTCCTCTACGATCATAGGATCTGAAAGATTCATGACGTCACTTCCACCAGCCAATGTTTGACAGATAACGGTAAAGGCAGACCAGTCTCTATAGAATGAGTCGCTAATCAGGGCTGAGACCAGAGCATGGATCTTGTCGAGGTTATCAGGGGGGATCAGCACCTGGAAGGCATCCTCGATCTCCAGGTCTAGAGTTTCTGACTCCCACTCCATAAACTCTTCGCCCCACTTGTTGTAGCAAATGAGAAACAAAGGCGTAGCCATAGACCCCTCATTCAAAAGGATCCGACGAACTCTAACATCATCTGGATGGTCGCTAGGCATTACTTTAGTTCTGGATTTTTCTTTACCAGTCTGAGCTTGATTTCTTCGTAGTCCCAAGGGTGGCCCAATCCCGTCAGATCTGAAAAGATTTGGATGGTATCATCGGACCCTTTAGTTAAACCTGACTTGTAGGTGCTGTCGATAACGATCGGCGGCTTAGTCCCATTTCTTTCTGCCACAATCTTAATTGGATATGCTGTCTCTGAATCGCTAACTAGCTCCACTGTAACCCAAATAGATCCAATCCAGACAAAGGCTAATACTAACACAAAGAGCGCAGTCTTAAGTGGACGCCAATTGATACTTTTAACAAACCGACCTTTATCGTCTCTCTTGAAACCATTCATATGAAAAGTCTAAATAAGAAATCCGCTAAAAAGAAGCCCACTAAGCTCGACTGGAAGTTAAAGTTATTGCAGCTCCTAAAATGTGTTGGTGAATCCGGAGGAACACTGTTCGAGGCTAATTGGGAAAGTTATGGGGTCTCCAGGCCTGAAGCCTTGATAATTATTGAGGCTTTCGAGAAACAGTACCCCGAGCTTACGCAAGAACCTGATTCAGCTGACGAGCCTTCTCGTCATCCAGATCAGCAAGGGAGCGAAGATCAGCCACCTTGTTCCCTAGGATCTCATCAATAATTTTACCGCTCGACCGAAGATCTATCAGCTTGTGAACAACATGACCGATCTTCACAGTAGCCGTCTTGTCTTCGTATTCGGACAGTGATGTGTTGAATACGGAGCCATGTGGATCTTCCAGTCTAGAGCCATAAAACTTAGTGAGACCATGCTGAGTGTCAAAGCTATCAATAAACTCAGCCACCTTCATGGCCTCCTCTGGGGTTGCAGCAGCAGCGTTACCCAGGGCAGCAATCTTAGACAGGAACTCCTGAACGTCTCTTTGTTCGTGGAGAAACGTAGCTCTAGTCTCCAGTTGAGCCTGAAGTTTTTCAAGGTCAACATGAGCATTACCAGCAAACTTACTGATCGACTCTGGCAGATCAGCTCCAAGGTCTGAGGCGATCTTACTCAGGTTCTCAGCAATCTCTGTTCTCTCGTTGAACTCATAGGACATCTTGGTTTGTTCGAACGAGCTGACGGCGTCATTGAGAGCCTTAAGGCCAGAGCCAGAGAAGCTGGCGCTCTTAGTTTCAAAGTCCCAGATGCTCGGACTGGCTACCTTGCTGGTTAGCTCGAAGCGTTTCTTGGCCAATTCAATTACAGCGTTGACGGAGTCTTCAATTCCAAAAACTTTACTTGCCGTCTTGATCTGTTCGTCAATCTTCTGGTCGCAGGCCGTCTTTCCGTGTAGGTAGGCGGCGCTAAGATAAACATCTGAAGGAGTGTGAATTGGAAACTGACGACTAATTGGATCTGCAAAGGCATAATCTGGTAGTGCATCAATACCTTCTTCGGTTTCGTACTCTGCATTTTTCACAAAGTCCGGGACTGGAGTGGAGTGCATTAGTTTGACTAGGAAGGCACCTTGGTCTTGATAGAAATCGCTCATAGGTGTAGAGAATACCCTGTGAAGACAAGATTCGCAATCAAAAGAAAAGCCAAGGATAAAAAGAAGCGCCTAGGAGAATACCAAGCAAAACTCATGAGAAAGAGGCGAAAAATTTCTGCCTGGGAAAAGATCTCTTATGTCGACTTTTTAATGCTTACTGCCATTGGAGACATCTCTCCAGAGGAGGCTCACGACTTCTTGCATAAGAGATACTTCGGCAGAGAGATCTTTAATGCCAAAATTGGGCAGCTAGCTTCGCTGTACTCTGGGTTTGAAGACCTACCGGTAGAGGGCAATCTGCCTGAGTCTACCAGGCCCGCCATCCTCAGTAAATGGTCCTTCAGCCGGAAGATTGCCCACTTTAAGGGACTAAAGATCCCAGTACCTGAGTGCAGAATAGGACACGCAGAATCCTTTAAGATAATAAAAGAGTTGATAGATAAAAATTTTTGCAAGTTCAGGATTCTTGAGTTTGCTATCGCAGTGCTGAAGATTGAGCCTATCTACATCATCACAATACTCAATAGGATGCGACCACAGACCCCCGCCTACATTTCTACCAGAAGGTATGAGATGCTTAAGCGGGAGGAAACCTTTCAGAGATTTTATCGAGAGGGGAGAAGATATCACGCTATTGCACTATCAGAGGGGCGTATCAAGTCAGGCAGTGGAGATCGAGCCCTATTTGATCAGAAGTCAATGGATGGCCTCCTTCCTGGATTTTTATCTAACTGCGTAAAGCTACTGAAATATCCGTATTACATAACTAACCTGATAATGGTGGACGGTCGATGGTTCATCGACATCTATCTCTCTTCAGGTTCACCACAAATCACCGTCAAACTATAAATATTCAAATGAACGAACCCGTATTCTCATCATCCGTCTGCTCCGAAGCCTCAGCCTGGCCGTCTTGCCCGAACTGTAAAAGTAGGGAAGTTTTATCGCGTGGCCTGGTGCTAAAGTGTTTATCATGCACGCACTCTGGGCCGATTGTTTCAAAGTCCCCCGTTCTGCGTTTTCTTAGGTCATACAATGCAGTTCGACCAACCATCCCATGCGCCATTCACTGTGGTCCTTTTCCACAGAGCGTTGATGACGAATTTGGAGACATCCTGATCGAGAGATGCTCGGAGCTGTTTCACGAGCAACTTTTTGAGCGTGAGATCTTTAAGGCTAAAGAGCTGTTTCGTAAGAATGGTGACTTTCCAGCAGTGGCCCTCACCGTTACCGTCCATGGCAGCCAGCCTAGCGTCCTCAAGCTGTCTCCACCGATCTGCGACTCCGTAGAGCAAGCGCGACTGCTTCTGGCGGACCAGGTAAAGGACATGAGTGCAGTGGCTGTGATCTTCAATCACAAATACTCTGGCAATATAGACTTCATGAGTGAAACTCAGAGCGATAATCAGGACAGCTTCCTGGTCGTCAACCTTCACTCTTATGGCAGTCGATCTATCGCTGGCTATGTATCTCCAGAATGTGACGGGCTCAAGTGGGACCACCTGAACGCTCCGAGGCAGATCATCTGGCAACCCATTGACTGGGACATTATCAGTAGCGACGGAGTGTCCGAGGTCATTCGTTACGCCTCAGCTATCCTTGTGGATGGCGACGTTAGTCTGACAATGGTGGTGGCAGAGAGCATGGATGGGGCTCCAGTAAGAGCTCAAATCAGCTTTCGAGATCCAGTCCAATGTACGACCACTGAGATCAAGAACATCAAGGCCGCAACTTCTGAAGATGCAATCCTTAAGATGAAGGGTAAGTACAAGGCCCTAATCGAACAGATTAAGACCTTGTCAGCCGACTCGATCGCTCTCTCCTTTGAAAAGGAGTGGGGACTCGAATGTAATCACTTCTCTATCATTCATCAGATCAAGGCGCTGGTCAGTAACAAAGGAGGAAAAATTGAGTAGCCTAGTCCTACTCTTCTCCAATCAGCTCGGCCATTCCACGATTGACTGAGCTGTTTGGCGCCAATCCACACAGGCCAGGAAGATCTATATGGGCGGTGGCACACATCACCAAGAGGGCATATCCAAGAGCGTGCAGAAAGTCATCAGCTTTGGATGGAATACGAGCATAACGGCGAATCGTGCCATTAGGAGTATCAACCTCCTCAATTGAAACCGCCATCAAGTCTTTGCTGAACTCCTCAAACCAGGTTCCGGATGGAAATTTCAGTAGGCCGGTGACAATCAGAGTGTAGACGCAAAAGAGTAGAGTGGATCGATCCACAGTGAAGACATTGAATCTTCCGCTACTGTGACTAAAGAACTTCTTCTGAGCACCATAGAGAATAGAGGCACAGGGAACGCCAGTAGCTCCAGACAAAGTCTTGTTTTGGAGCGGGCCGACAAAAGCTCCGTCCGCACCCATACAAGATAGTTTTGATCCGCAGATTCTTTTCATCATTGCTGCCAGTGGCAGCGGCTGCTCTTCTGGTCTAAGTCCCAGCGGACGAATAGCCCCAAGGACGTGAAACTCTCCAGAGCTATGTCTGCCAAGCGCAACACCAATCGTAAAGCTGACGATCTCTGATCCGCCCCAGTCGGCTCCACCAGATGCATGAGTATACTCAGCCATATTTGGTGGATTCCCCTCAGAGTAAGGAAGGCTAGATGCTCTTCGTAACTGATCGGGAGTTAGCGGCCTGGATCCACCCTCAGTACTTAGACCAAGAATCTCTTGATCAAAGCGCGATGGGCTCCAGGCACCAATACCAGCAATGCGGGAGTAAATGTTTCTGTGGTAGGCCCTATAGTGCTCGGGCGTATCAACTCGAGCTCGATCGGAAATAAAAATCTGCGGAACGTGGAATCCCTGGAATGTACCCTCCCGCTCCGGATAGGCTGGCTCCCACCACCCATGGCCGACATCTAGAAGCTTGGGATTAGCATCAGTGGAGCATTTACTGCAGCCGATGCCCGCCCTCTGGATCATCTTCCTGGACTCCTCTGCCGTAGGAATATTATCATGGGAGCAATACTTGCATCTAACATGCCAGGTGTTCTGTGAGCTCTCCAGCCACAGCGTCTCGATGGTGTTCTCGATTCCACGAGCCGTTCCAGTGTAGGTTTCCCATCCGAACTCTACGTTCGCGCTCGAACACTGAAGCACCTGAGGAATCAGCTCGAAGTCCATATCTTGAACCTCGTCAAAGTAGGTAGCACAGATATTCGGGATTCCGAGAGCCTGACCAGCATTGGCGAAGCAGGACACTCCATAGTAGTGTCCACCAGAGACATACGTCTTCTCACAGACGTTCTGAACGCAATGGCGATCGATGATGTTCCATGGAACAGCACAGCTACGAGCGAGTGGATCCAGATACGTATGGCTTAAACGCTGGGTGTAGAGACTCAAAGGAGAACAGTACAGAGCGTTGAAGTCCTGACGATAAATCATGTTCATCAGAATACTAGCGGCAACCGACAAGCTCTTACCAAGCTGTCTGGCGCAGCGATAGACACAACGCTCTGCAGTTCTCGTTCTGCTGAACATGGGCCTGAACATCGGCCTTCGATGTTTGATATCCAGAGGCTCGCGCCCTAAACGCAAGGTCATAGGCAGAAGATCGTCAAACGGCAGGACGCCGATAAGATAGGCCATCTCCTCCTTAGAGATGTTTCCTCCTGACAGTTTCCGCTTAATTATTTCTGCAACTCTTGTGTCTATGCCCTCGAGACCCGGTATTTCCTGAATCATTAGTAGACCATAGCCCACCGCTTACAAATCAACAAACCTTTTATAGAACTAGAACAAACATGAAGACTAACATCACGAATATCTCCGAAGGCGGGGACTTTGAAGTAATCAGTGGGGGACACCTCATCTGCACCTGCGGAACGAAAGAGAGTGCTCAGTGCATCAAGGATGCCATCGAGGCGCTGGAGTCTGTCTCCCGCGACTGTCAGATGGCCCTGAATGGCGATTGGGACAGGGGCGACGATGGCTTTGAGGCCACGCTGCAAAACGTCAATCTGGCCCTGCTGGGGCTCGGTGTGACTCCGCCGGTCGAAGAGAAGCAGGCAGACTTTCGTGGCGAACTGATCGAGGAGTTCAAGGCTCGATTTGTCAAGATCGATCCCAAAGGGTCCTGACCCTAGAATCAGCCAATTTCGTTTCGTCACCGAAACAGAAACCCAATAGCGCTGGGCAGGAACCAACATTGTTTGCAAAGCAAACTTACCCTGGAAGTCGCCAACAGAACATTATGTCTAGGATCCAAATTCCCGTCGAAAAGTTTCGCAACCGCGAAGAATGTATTCGGTCCCTTATGGGGGCAGGAGAAATCATCAACGACGCATTACTTATGCCGGTGAGAATGTCTAGGGAGGCTGCTGCTCGCAAGAGCCAGCCCTCCTATATCGAAAACCTACGCAGCGGAGCAAAAGCCGATTGCTTTCTGTAGGTTTTCATTGAGAACCAACGTCCCTGCTCAGCTCCGACTGGGCAGGGATTCCCATTTCACAAAAAACTGATAAGATATATTAATGTCCACAACGAACAGAAAATCAGCTCGCAAGTACAAGTCTCAAAAAGCTGGTATCCCAGAGAAACCCCTCTCACGATTCCAGCCTGGCGCTGGTAAGCATCTCAAGGCCAAACAAACTGCTAAACAAAAAGCTGAACAATCATGAATACCCTAATTCAAGTCGGAATAGCCATAGCCCTGGTCATTACGTACTTTCACCAAAAAGTCCTGGAGTCCAAGATCAAAGCCGGAAATAGGCCATCTCCTACAAAGGTTCGTCTTGAGAGACAAGAAAGGCCTGTAATTGATCTCGTTGCTATCGGCGAAGGCGATCGATATGGTAGCTATGAGGGTCGTCGTCCCCAGAGGGCCACTCGCTATGAGCATTGATGCGTCTTCACTATTTTTATTGTGCGAGCTAGCGCTCACTGTATTTTTGATTGATAGACATCTAGATCAAATGAAAGTTATCTATGAAAACTGACGGAGCTCTACCGATCGCCTTAGGACTGGGTCTGCTTATGGCCTATTTAGACGGTAAGGGCAACTCTGCCCTGCTCTGGATCATTTTGATGTTTGTTGGCACTCCAGCGTTTTACACGCTAGTCGTTTCTCGATCGTCTATAAGTGAGGTCGCAAAATGGTTGCTGACAGCAGCTTACATCTTTGGAGTGACTGCGCTTTTCATCTAACATGACATTGCAAATATATGGATGAATCAGAATCTAAAGGATCACCTTCATTGCCAGAGTCATCACCGCACAGGCAGAGTGGTCAGAGAAATTGATGAGATAGAAGTTTTTTATGATTATTAATCAAATAGCCTGGATCTTTTTTTTCCTAATCGTGGCACCACTAGGCGCCGCCACCATGGCAAAGATAATTGTTGAAGAAGAGATCTTCTCTCACCCAAGAGCCTGGATTGAGGCGTATTGCTGGCCAATGTTCTCTTACATGGTCAATTGCGAAAGGTGCATTGTGCACTGGACTATGGCCTTAATTACATTGCTAGGGTACAGTGCCTGGGATAAGATCACCTTCTGCGACAGTTGGGTGGTGGCATTGATTTGCTGGGCTGCGGCGACACGCCTGGCTATACGATTCTGGCTTCGTAATGATACATGATCTCAATCACAGAAATTCAAGAGCATCGCGGAGTAACCGTGTTAGAAAGCGAGCCAGGGGAGTTTCACTTCTCTGTTCAGGCTCATGGTATCAGTGGCGGCCTGGCAACTACTATTCCACTAGATGTTGTCTGTCCAGTAGTTGGCCAAAACCTGCTTCTCCTTAGGGCAACAATAACGCCGCCTGATGGAGTTGCCTGTCCAGATTCTTGGACGACAAACAGCATTGAGTCCACCATCCAGAGTGCTATCAATACATTTAGAAGAATTCAAAAATGTAAAGATGATGAAGAGGCAAAAAGGACAAAGAAGGCTAGTAAGATAGATAGAGAAGTTCGTTTTCGCATGGCCCTATCTCAGGCGGTCAGCGAATGGATGAGCGTAAGTGAGTATTTTACCCTGTCAGAATATCTGGCTATCTGCGGCGAGGTATTTTCGTCCGCTACCCAAAATGTCAACAATCATCGAACCAACGAGTCCAGCGACCCCAGCTCCTAATCGGGAATCAGTAGAAGTTTTACAGCAACAGTTAGCAACTCTTATTGGTCCAATTGCGGACCAGTTCATCGACAGCGGTGAGGCCCTCCTTATTGGTGTCGTATGTATTTCAGCTAACGGAGGTAGACGATCCATCCTCTACGTTCCAGGGGTCAATGAGGATATGACCATGGAACAGAAAGTTATTGCGGAAGAAAGCAGGGCCGTTGGACAGTTCCAAGCGGCTATTCAGTTTGGTAAATTACACGCAGCGCTTAGTGACGTCACAAATCAAGCACTTCGGACCTCTGTCCGACCAAGATAACAATGAAGCCAAAAACAAAAGTAGAAAGTAAATCGATTCTGTTGCCGCTAGCTTTGTCTAGTACTCCGCTTGTCTGGGTAGTAACTACAGAGGAATACAGAATGCTTAAGAAAGAACAGAGCGCTCTTCTTAATCAAAAGGCGGCGACGCAGGTGTTTCGCTACGATGCACTAGATGTCCTCAAGGAGGCTCTGATTACAAAGTCTGACGGGACCACGGAGGGTGGAAGATCTGCTCAGTTCGGTCACTGTCTTGAGGCGATCAACTGGTTCTCTAGACGTAATCCAGAGCCGGACACCCCTGAAGCGATGAGCAGCCTAACCGCTCAATTTGGCAGCAATGCCAATTACGCACCTGCAGGTTCGGTCCTAGTTTTGTTTGATGTTCCAGCCAGGATTGAACATAAGAACGGTAGTAAGTGGACTGACGCTCTGATTAACCGCACAATCAAAAACGCTGTCGGCGATCTGATTGATGAGCAGAAGATGATTGTTCTAGTGTCTCACACGCTGGATGTTCCGCAAGAGCTGGAGCACATCGCTGTGGTGGTTGAGCACTCACTGCCTACCTATGAAGAACTATCGAACCTGGTGAGGAAAGCCTGGAAGTATCTAGGTGATGAAAATGAGGATGGAAGTAGAGATCCAATGCCTGCAATCAGTGACGAGGATCTGGAGCTTACGGTCAACCTGATCTCTGGCATGAGAGAGTGGGAGGCTGATAATATCTTGGCTCGCTCGGTCTATACCAATAAGACGAACCTCCGAAAGGATCCAACTATCCCCAAGATGTTTGACATTCCTACTATTCGTAAGGAAAAGGTTAAGTCGATTCGCAAAAACTCTTCTCTTGAGATTATTGAACCTCCGGGCTCTCTGGATCAAGTAGGTGGACTTGCTGAAATTAAGGCCTGGGCTGAAGAAGCCAAAGACCTATTTGGCAAAGCAGCAGCGGGTGACGGAATCAAATGTCCCAAAGGTATTGTTCTCTTTGGCCCCGGTGGAACAGGCAAGACCTACACTATCTCCTGCCTTGGCAGTTTTCTTCAGCGCACAGTTCTGCGCTGGGATGTCGGTGCTAGTAAGGGTCGATATGTTGGTCAGACTGAGGAGCAGACCAGAAACGTCTTTAGGGACGCTAAGGCTCAGGCTCCCTGCATTCTGTTCATCGATGAGGCTGGTAAGCTCTTTGCTGACGCTAAGGGTGCCGGATCTGGTCTGGACGGTGGCGTGAACCAAGGGATGTACGCATCTCTACTTACGTTCATGCAGGAAAACGATGGAGGAGTCTTGATTGCAATGGCTTGTAATGAAGACATCATGAACTTCCCCGCACCCGCTCTCAGAGGTGGCCGCATTGACAATGTCTTCTTCGTCGATCTTCCCACACAGGAAGAGGTAAAGGATATCCTTCGAATCCACATTAAGAAAAGAGGATGGGACCCAGCGAGCCCAGAAATCGACATCGAGAAAGTGGCAACCTCACTGGCTGAGTATACTCCGTCTGAGATTGAACTGGTAATCAATAAGGCTCTGATCCACAAGTTTAAGACTAGTGGTCCACGCCCTGCTGAGCTAAAGACTGAGAATCTGCTGGTTGCTATCTCAAAGGTGATTCCGATGACTCGAACTAATAAGCTTGAAGTTGATTCACTTAGGGCTTGGGCGGTAGAGCGCGGGTATACAGTCGGTACGGCACAGCCCAAAGCAATAGTACGTAAAGCAGCCGGTCGAAGGATTGGCAGCTCTCTCTCGGCAATTGCCGAATCAGACGAGATGTGATATTAAACTTGTCTTGAAAGTTCTTTGCGCAATATAGCGCATGTCAGAGTTAGTATTTTTATCAGTTCAAGAAAAAAAAAAAATACAACACAATGTCACACCTTGTTCGTCAAGTAAACCAAGCGGGAGTTGAAATCAAATCCCTAGACCTTTTGTCCTCTGCCTGCAAGAAGCTTGGCATGACTCTTCACCAGGATCGTAAGATTGCTCACTACTATGGATCTTCCTCAGCCGCCTGTGATGCGGTGATTGAGATCCCAGGCTGCAAGTCTGAGATCGCAGTCAAGAAGAATGCCGATGGCACCTATGGTGTTGAGGCTGATCATTATTATGCCGAAGTAACAAAAGCACTAGGTAAAAATAGCGACAGTCTTTTTCAAAGATATCGCGCAGAAGAGCTGATCAAGCAGGCTCGATACGATCGCTGGAGCGTCGAGTCTGAGACCTTTAATCCCCAGACTCAGGAACTGGAAATCCGCTTTAAGCGCTAATGGTCTGGGGCTGGGTGAGTCCATCCAGCCCCATGATCGTGCTTAGGTCATCGAAAATTACCAAAGAAGTTTCATCTCAATCATCAATAAAATAATATGTCAGAAGAATCCATTACTATTACCCTGGGCCCTGGAGCTCGTAGCAGCAAGTCCGAAACTAAAGGCTTTTTCGGAGGCGCCTGTAAGACGGCCCTAGCCGCATTCAGCCGACTCTTGGGCACTGTAGAATCTAGCAAGAACACTGCTGAGTTCTACCAGGAAGAAGCCTGCCAGCGCCAGGAGCAGCTAGCTGGTAAATAGTCTAGGTCACTAACTACTTGGGGTTTGGG
>Ga0209247_1000002_pt1 | contig 56199 bp, 51 predicted proteins | sample LauGreSBDMM110DN_2_FD_188212 | JGI IMG/M metagenome (GOLD analysis project Ga0209247, IMG submission 188212) | Freshwater lake microbial communities from Lake Michigan, USA - Su13.BD.MM110.DN (SPAdes) (version 2) | ecosystem: Environmental > Aquatic > Freshwater > Lake | place: Lake Michigan... | reverse complement strand
GTCTTTTATTAGTCTGCACATTCCAAACTCTTTTATATTATTACAATCAATACCGCCAACCCAACACAACACACCAGTATTACAACCACGTTCTGGGCTAAAACAATACCCGTTTTTAGCCGGGGCCGGAGTCGGAGCCGGAGTCGGAGCCGGGGTCGGGGGTGGCAACGAGATATAGAACAGGGAGTCCACAGCGGTTGAGCATAAATTCGGAGAATACATTGATCCTAATTCCGAAAAAGATGCGCATTCTATATCAGATTTTTCCGCAGTCTCAGCGTCTGGTGAAAAGATTCCAAACGGGGTTGCGACGCCAAAGATCCCAACAAGCGTTTTTGGAACTTCGTCCTCGACGGGACTGTAGCATAAACCATTGTTATTAAACAAATCCTCGCAATTAACTGTAAACGCGTTTCTTAGTTCAGATAACCCGGGTATAAACATCTCGGATATATTAAAACTGCTTATTCCAAAGAAATCGCTAACGGCAAAAACCTTGGCACCAACCCTGACCGCACCTCGTTCCGGCATAACATCAAACGACGGAGGAACTACTCTGTATATGCTAAGATATTGAAAAATTGCAAACAGCATAGATACTAAAATGACAATAAGAACTACGCTTGACCCGTGCATTTTTTTCTGTTTTAAAAATGACACGTATTTAATTTTTCGAAATTGAATAGATGCGCAATCTACGTTTTTGAAACATGCAAGCAGGTTTTATGTAGGCGCGGGTGGACCGTTTATACTGACGATATTTTTGTTTTGACCGACAACCGACTGCTTCTTGAAACGACGGAGGAACTGCTCTGTATATGCTACAATCTTGAAAAATCGCAAACAGTATAGATAATAAAATAACAATAAAAATCACGCCTGACTCGTACATTTTTTTTTTAAAAATGACACGTGTTTAAATTTTTAAACCAAAATACAGTAGTCAATAATTTTTTAAAAATGGACCAGACAAGCGCCGCAAGCAATCTTAACAGAATCGCGGTACTGGCAAAGCTTTCGCTCCGCGATGTTAAAGCAAGCGATGCTCTTGAAACGTGTAAGCGGTTTTTATGTGGGCGCGGGTGGACCGTTTATACTGACAAACGCGAGATTATTGTTTTGACCGACGAGAATATTTTGTTTACCGACGTTGTTGGGATTTTGTCCAAAAACACGTGGTCTGCCGTATTGTATGGACCGGAATTGCACAAGACGTGGCAGGTTGTATTTTGTCTGGACACGCATTTTATAAAAGAATGGTACTCCGAGTTTAACAGCATCTATTGTATGTATTACACTGTTTTTGAATTCAAGTACCCGGCATACGTCGCACCAAAAATTCGATGCGTTGAAATTCCCGGCAAGAAAGAACACATGTTGCTTTGTTGGATAAACGAATTTAAAACAGCGGTGAAGACAAAAAACAAATCGAAAATGTTTGGCCCATATCCCGATTTTACGAGCCACATGACAACCAGTCTTACAAAATTGTACAGCGACGGCATTCGGGAACTTGTCACCGAATTGGCACACGCACAGCGGGTGTATTTTGCAACGTTTGGAGTAGATTAAATAAGCATATTTGTGTAAACATATGTATGAAAGGTGCAAACTTTAATTTTAATTAAATACGCTTGCGCGAATATATTTTAATACATTTTAATTAAAATTTGCGGTGAATAGACCTTTCATACGTTTGTTTACACATATCGCATTTTTTATTTTGAATGACGGCGCTCACAGTGTCGGATTTCCACGCATGGTATCACCGCACTCGCCGCCCCGAAAAAGTCGACATACACATCGCATCTCGTATAACAGGAATCTCAGTAGATGATATTACGAGTTTACAGAATTCGTGTACAAAGTATTCTTTGAATCAACCTGTTAACGACTCTACAACCGACTTTTTGTTTTGCTGCGGGTGCGGCACCGCAGTGCATGCGTTCAAAACTAAATGCATCCAGCAATTTGCGTGCACAATGTGCAGCAGGTTCCTGTGTATTAAATGCACTAGTTGTACGGGCTGTAATGTGATCGGATCGCTTGTATCTACCGGTGATGTCAATACTGGCCGGATTTCAGAATACTGCACGAGCAAAATTATCCACGGATGCAAATCATGTGATGCGTTTTTTTATAATAAATGCGAATCCGTTACACACCAGGTCCGACACCTACTTTCTGATAACGTCGACCCGGTTTTCCATATTACCAAATCAACTAAAATTCCCAACGTTGGGGCAATCATCCTAGACGCAAAAGGTGTGCGGGCAACATTCACTCCATATCCTCGTCGAATTGCATCAAAGAATAAATCGGTTGCAGGGTTTACAGTTTGCAATGATTTTATTCCGCCATTACAAATAACTGCCGTTTTTACGGATCCGGAATTATGCCCATCTGAACATCGCCGCTGCAATATCGTAGTCGCACACCTTTCGCAATTCTTGTCAAAAAACCCCGACACTGGATTATTGCCACGGCCATTATGTTTCATAAACCCAACGGATATTAAATTACCCGTGAACGAATTGGCTGTATGTGCATCCATCGTTCAGGAACACTGCAGCTCAAATACAGTTCAACTGGTGTTTTATGTTCCGCCCGCACCGGACGGGACAACCGACGGATTTTGTTTGCGTATCCTTGATATTCCATGGCAGCAGATCCCAATTGTTGTATGTCCCGGGTGTGGCGAGTGGTTTGAATGGACGCGGAATGATGATTTTTGCCGACACATTAACATTAATCGATTGTACATTCTCTCATCTGCCGTTCGCATTGATCCATCAAATGGACAGTTTTTTCAATTTAACCATCCGTGTGCCAGATATGCGCACGCAACTGATCTTTCGCACGAGCTGTTACATCTTGGCGGGCGAACGATAATCCCGCCAACACCAGATCCGTCGGCGCGATGTTTTGGCACGTATATTACACCGCGATATGCAGCAAGCAGGACACGCTTCATTGGTGTACTCGTAACTGACTTGAGCATCGTATGCATGCACTGTGCCGAACACATTACGAGCCGGACCGGGCATACGTCAACATCAATGCTGTACCCGCTCGCGGCGCATTGGCATGTATCCGAATCTGACATCATTTTGTTTGTTTGCCAGACCGGAAATCCTGTTAGTATTACGTCAATCATGTAGCCCGTCATTGTTGTCTATATCTGAAAATCAAATACATGTATTCAACTCCTATATAAATGAGCACATATTGCTGCGGGTGTGCGTACCGCTTTCCGGAACCAGATAACGGGGCCCGGCTCGCAGCGTCGTCGTACGACACGCTTCGCCAATGGCAATTGCGGGAAATGGCGCCTAGACTAATTGGGCTTCCGGTTTTTATTAATCATGAAATGGGGGACAATGATGCCCCACGGACAAGCATCGTAAAAGGAAATCGCGCACTGGGACACATCACACATGCCTGGGTTGATCCAAAAGACGGATCTTTACATTGGATTGGACTTTTGACGTTTTTGCCGGAAGACCGGATTGTCATGACTATGTACGACGCAGGCTTGATTCCAATGTGCAGTCTTCAACATACCGTGTCAGAGCTACATCGGCCGCCGTATATCATTACGCCAATCGAGATATCCATCTGTCATCGTGGCAGACGGCCCGGCACCTATATATATAGAGGCGGCAACATTGATGCGTATATGAGAAACAACGGATATGGGGTTATTGTAAAAGCGATGGCTGATATTGTATTACCGGATTCTACCGCGTTATTTGCAGAAGCCGCCCGCGTAACCGAAGCAAATGTACGGCACGCGGCAGACAACACGGAAATAGTGAATCTTAGAGCAAAACTTCAAATCGCACAGGAAGAAAAATCTGAATTGAGCAAAACAATCCTTGCCCACGAAAGCGCGATCAGCATGCACCAGGCAGAAGCCCTCGACGAGCTTAACGAAGCCAAAGCAATTTTTACCGCAATGGCACATCAAGTGTTTCCGGACACGTTTGATAGTATTATTTTGCCACCAATCTCAATTGCTGCAAGCTCGACTCGGTCTGATATTGTTTCTTACACAAAAAAAATCAAAAAAGCAAACGCAATGATGGAAGCGCGCAAAGCCGCACAAGAAACCATCGCCGCGGGCCGACCCGTAGTAATAACGGCGTCGGTTAAACGTCCTGCTGAAACACAATCTATGCGCATGTCAGAAACTCCCTCATACTCAAATCCCGCAGCATCAGGCGCAAAAATTTTAAAGGTGTTTGATTTAGATCATCAGCACGTTCCAAAGTTTTAACTTTTTTTTTTTATTTATAAAACTGAAAAATGTGTAAACAAACGCATGAAAGGTCCGTATATTAACCTTTGTAATTAAATATACTTCAGGCAGGCGTAATATAACACATATATCTAATTAAAATTTGCGTGTAGACCTTTCATACATTTGTTTACATAAATTATAATCTAATATGTGTATTAAAAATAAAAGTATAGTAAATACGAAACTTTTTAAGAAAGATAAACGCACGTTAAACATAAATGCTCATACGTCGATACAACCCCATATTCGCATGTTAAAGTATACGTTTCGTTTTTACATCCGATAGATACCGTCTCAAGCGTGTCAAAGGCATTTGGATCTACTTTTACACCACATTTGTAAAAGTAAATAGATGTTACAGTTGTATTATAAAACGCCTCCGCGCCAATGTACGTTGTATTTGCATCAAAAATCGCGCGTTTGATTATTGTGGGCACGGGCGCTTTGACTACGTCGGTAAACATGCATACACGGCCGCTGCAATCTACAAGGCTTGCGCCAACAAACGCACATAAAAGCGCGATGCTTATAATAAATTGCATTGTCAATTGTAAAAACATATTTTACGCATATATGTAAACAAATGTATAAAAAGTCTACACGACAATGCACATTTTAATTAAACATACGTGTCATAATACCCCAAGGGCAAATACGCCGCTGCGGTGTAATTTCTTACTGGGCAGAGAGTCTCTAAATAGAATAACGCATCGTGTATTTTATTTGGTACTAAAGGCAACTCTTTGTATGTTTCTAGTCACAAAAACCCTGTTTAAAAGGACTCAGCCAAATTTTCTTAATGAGACGTGTGTATAGACGTTTGTTTTACCCTTATAAGAAACTGCATATTTTTTAGTATATGGCATTTTATGTAAATTAGGTACATATATACACCATGGCGATTGATTTATCTGTCGTATTAAGCAAATTGGCGATACGAAAGGCGTTTGATTTGATCGTGTATTTATATACAACGATTTTTGTCGCGTTATGGATTGGCCAGCAAATCCCAAGCCTTACCTACACTCCGTTTACGTACACGTCGGCAGAAACTTCGGGAGAAAGTTTCGATTATTGTTCACTCGACCCGTTGTACGCAATCAATTCATCTGTCATAAACAATATATATGACAATACATTTAATTCGACACCACACGACTGGTACGCAAATAGGCTTAATTTTTGTAAGATTGAAAACTGTACTGGCACAAATGCCGAAACTCAGCTTAAAATACGCATTCTTATGATGGCATCTGCAGGTCTTGAGAATTCAGTATTGCCATACCATTTATTTCTTATACCGTTTACTCATTACTGCATTGGCGTTCAACACCGTAGTGTTGCATACGACAAAGACCCGCCAAATGTAGAATATAGCTTGTTTTGGCAATACGTAAAAGACAATCGAGCAACACTCTATTCGGATTATAACGAAGCTGCGTATCTTCGAAACATTGAAATGTTGTATTATATGCCCGTATGGGTGTATCTTTTGTGTCTTATGGTTGCCGAAATATACATGATTCGGAAATTCTACATGTATGAAAACGCAATCCGCGAAAAGCCGACTAAAATAGAACCAACACTTTTTTTTGCAATTTTTGGCAAATTTCTGCCGGATATACTCGACACGCTTGCTTTGATTTTTATTGCGTTAAAAATTGCCGGAATATGTTTTGTAAACGATAATGACATTTTTATCATAGCTGGACTACACATGGTCGCAATGATTTTGCGGTTTGTCCCACTGTTTATTATGCGATACGGTATGTCAGTCGCCGACAACACGACCCCGACAACAACCGGGACGGCGCTGCGGTTGAATAGTAGTAAAACCTCGCGGGCGGTTAATTTTAATGTTCATAAAGAGCCTGCTCCACCTCGTAATCGCAGTATTGTGTTGATTTTTTATTTTATGTTTGGCATGATGGTTGTTATTGCCGGTATGTGGGTTTCAAACGACCTTCCGTCGGCAAATGTGGCCGTATTTGATTCACACTGTGAAAGCCTAACGGGAACACCATCAACTGTTGATTCGTGCGTCGGGCCTGACGGGAATGGGTATCGAAACACCAATGCGCATTATTTGCTGCTCTGGCTTTCTCCGCCGCTACTGCTAATGATTTGGCGTTTAGGATACTTTTACTATTTTGCGGCACGGGTCACTGCACATGGGACGATTGATACATTAAAACCAGACGCTGATTCGGTTGATTCGGAAATCCAAGCAGGCGTCGCCGTGATTGGAACATGGGCAATTAAAATACCACACGCGAAATCAGGGAAACTCCTCGAGCCTGATCAGGGCATCGAAGTGTGTTATGCTACCGGCATCAATGGTGACACAGGTATTGGCCGCGTCCGACTTCTCATGACTGGCCGCTTTACTCTGCCGTTTACCGTTGCCGTTATTGCAATTTTACTCAGCATTTTAAAATTGAGCGAATATTCATTCTGGAACAGCCTTCCGTGGTGGGGCATATCTGTAATGGTCGCAGTCGCGATCGGCGTATCCGCACTCACGGAATTTGGTGCAATTGGATACACTGCAATGATCGCAAAACGCACAAAAACGACATCAGACACGGCAGTTTAATAATTAACACATATATTTACATTTGTTATATATACCGACATATTTAATCTAAGAACAAAAATAAAAAATTCCTTGTTTTTATACTCTGTGTGCGCATACTACGTGCGTATTAATAGTACTACACGCAACAAATCCAGGGTCGTGGCTACTGTGCTGAAATGTTTTTCCATTTGATAAATCGATCATTTGGATAATGTAGGACTGAGTATAGATGACCGACACGTCGTCGTCCACATACGGCGACGATGTATTTGTTTCTATGATGGCATAATCCCGGCTGACGGAAATAAAAATTTCGCTCTTAACAAACGCGATAACACAGAAAAACACCAGGATTTGCATTTTTTAATTAATTTGCTGCAGACCAAAAATGCCTTATAGGTGATGTTTTTATAAAATATGTTTATTTGTATAAATGGTCTAAACAGCCAATTGTAATTACAAATTGCAGATATGTTTAGTTTTTTTTTTAAAAAAAAAACACACGCGTGTTTAACTAAAATTCGCAGTTATGTTTAAATTTTTTATATACGTTTGTTTATATGCATACTTAGCAGGTTAAATATTCAGACAAAGAAAACTTAGGGTTAGATGAAATAAATAATTTGATTGTGTCCATAAGCTGCCGTTCACACCGCGTGACTGCTTGGTCGTATGCCGCACTCTGTCTGTGCCGCATCGCACCAAGCGATAGGAATTTGTCACGCGATAATGACGCTTTCATTAATTCCGCAAATGGTGACACATATTCCTTTGCAAACGTGCCTTTAATTTTAAATCGGTTAACGTGGTACTCAAATAATTCAAACACGTCTGCGTTGACCATGGCACTTTCTGGAATTGTCACGGCTAAATACGACGATATTTTGACAGACAGTAATTGCGAGACGGCAGCGTCTCTGAGAACAATAATAACGCGAAAAAGTGCACTGTTTTGTTTGCTGTTAATATAACATCGATTTTTTGTTTCAAGTTCCTGCACCGTTTCGGCGTTAATCTCTAATGCTGTGTGCACGTGTAATGTATTAGAAGTTGCGTCTAATAATCTGTGGTTAGAAAAAACTTTTTTTGCATCGTTGATTGATGCAAACACGTGTGCGACGTTTTTCGGGTATGCAACTTCCCAGGCGCAATCATTATAAAACAAAAATCTGCCGCTAGCAAACCACGAATGCGAAGGCGAATCTGTATCATTGTGCTCTAAATTTCTGGACTGCATTTCCTTGACAAAACCGTACACGTCAGACGGATGCACTGACATTTCGTCGAAATTATTTCGCAGTTTGTTATATTCACGATACGGAATTCGGCAGCGGGCCATTCTTGTAAAAACGTCAAGCGCGACTGTTTCTTTGTTCTCATTAATGTTTTTTATAGAAGCCAATTCCCAATAAACTTGATTACACAGGCTTAGGTGTGTTTCCATTACGCGCACTTTTGCTTGTCCGTAAAGTTTTATTGCTAGTTCACGCACGTCACTTAGTGGCGCTATACATATTTTAATGCACTGAATTGTTTCTGCAAGCGTGTATGAAATTGGTGACATATTAAAAACGATTTCATCGTCTGTATTTACATACTCGGTGCCACTGGTTGAACTTCTTTTTTTTGGCTCGGATAACTCGATTTTTACCTGCGTAACAAGACATTTTCTTTTATTAAATTCTTGTATGCCACCCTTGATTCCGGATTTTGGCGCCTGCCCAATTCGAATGCATATATCCGACATTATACGCCGTGGGTGTATTATATACATGGACGGCCCTCAAGCTTATACTGACCAGGCGTACTGCGCGAGCATGCGCCGAAGCGGCGATTTAACGACCGGATTTCGAGCCATTGTTTTAAAAAAGGCGCTTCGGACGGCAAAACAGGATGGCACAACGGTTGATATTCAGTTAAGTCCGTTTGGGCTCTTGATTCGGCGCGAAGACACCGACCCGAAATTATTTGAACTGCCAAAAATATCAAACATGCTTTCCAGTTTGATCGACAATTTGATTGTAAAGTATCCAAAAGTCGATGAGTTCAGGGCACCACTCGAACGCGTGTGCACAATCATTTCAACCCGGTCCAACAAAAACACATATGCGCGTTACAGTCAATCAAATCGACGAGTTTTAATGACGTTGCCATCCGTCGATACAATATGCATGCACCAAATTGAACTGCTTGCCGAGATTCCGTCAATATACGGAATAAAAATATTTGACAGTAAAGTGCCGTACCTTGAATTTTTTCTTGGAAAACCATCAATCTCTTCTGTAAAGACGCCGTACAAATGGCCATAAAGTTATATTTCGTTTATTGCCGCACAACCCTATATGTGTAAACAGATGTATGAAAGGTCTATTCGCCGCAAATTTTAATTAAAATGTGCGTACTACTTCTTTGAAAATACATTCACGCAAGCGTAACCAAATGTATGAAAGGCCTGCGAATTTTAATTAGATATGTGTGTTATATTACGCCTGCCTGAAGCATATTTAATTACAAATGTTAATATACGGACCTTTCATACATTTGTTTACACATATGTAAACAACGGTATAATTTGTACGCATAACCGCGAATTTTAATTAAAATGTGTTTAGACTTTTGTGCACAGGCGTATTTAATTAAAGCTTGTTTATATATATATATATATATATTACAGAGCCTCTATTATACGTATATGCGTTAACAAGGACACTCGGGTATAAACAACAATTCAAAAATGCAGTCGCAAGCATTTAATTCGTGCTCTGTCCAGATTGAACACACAAAAGACATATATCACCCTTTTGGTATGGTAGTATTTTTTAAAGAGCGCGAGTTTGATGAAATTGGGCAAATGGGTGATCCGATAATGCGTCCATCCAAACTCGCAATTGCATACTCGTATGCAAAACCAAAATGTGATTCAAATCCGGTTCCGGTACCCATCGGACCCGGAATCCGAGATGACGAAAAAGAAGCATTTGACTTGTATAAAGTTGCCGGTGTGACGTACATTGATACGATGCCAATAAATGGATCAAAAACCGACTCATTTGGGACAGTGTACGTCAACGGGGCCGTCCCCTTTTGCAACACAGGTCCCGACCCGATCGACGCAGGCGATGAAGTATGGGTTTTGATTGGTTCAGACAAAAACGAATTGCCAAAAACAATTGGGCGACGAGACCTGACGGTCAAAGAATTGACAGAAGCATATTACAAATACGTTGGTCTGTGTATTATGGGATGCGAAGCATCCGACATTTCCGTCAACGTGGTCAGGCACGGTCAAATTCTTCTTGGCGTAGAATAACGTTAATTGTGAAGCATTTCGTCAAATTCCACCGAAAGAATGTCAACCCGGTTTGTCCATCCAACAAAGCGCAAATACCATGGCAAGAGCCATGCAAGCGACACTGCCGTGAGCAGTATCCAGAGTATGAGTGTAGACTCCCAGACACTCGCGTGGCCGTTGGTTGTACTATAAATAACCGACGTAGTAGTATCGCACCGGCCAGACGAAACATCGGCACCTGCTTCATAACAGCCCCAGACAATATTGAAAATTCGTTGAGTGTACGCGGCAATTGAAATACCGATAAGCGAAAACAAAAACAGTAGCCGGATTCGATAAATTATCGACAATTTTGTGATTTTTTCGTACGTTCCAAGCAAAAATCCGCTAAACGGAAACAACATCATTATCCGTGTTAATATTTTAAGCCGATGTTTTTGTTTTAGCATGTCTTCGACATCGCGCCGGTACTCTGCAGAATGGTGTAGATACACGCATATGTCCGCAATCGACGCGACGACTGCAAACGCAATGAGTGTGACTTGGTTAGTTGGGACGCCGTGTACGCACTCGCCTTGTTTACTTTGGACATATGCCAGACTGTTTTCGTCATTACACGCTCCGTGGTTTGAAAACGTCGCAGACGTGGGCGGGTATGTAGTGTAACAACACCGTTGCTGGTAATATATATTAGACGCGGATGCGAGCGGCGCCGTGACAAAGACCGTTAGTGCAAGCGCCGTTTGTAAAAATATCACAGACCATTTTGGTTTAGAAACTAACAAATGATGTAAACCAAAAATGATAGAAACCGGATCTCTCTCTGCATCAAAAAACGCTTCTTTCACACCCATGTTTTAACAATATACTGTCTAACCGACGGCACGTTTATATACGGTTTAATTAAAAAAATATCAGGGTTTCTCTTAATGTTTAAACAAATGTATTAACGATCTATATATAGTAATTAATATATGTGTAAACAAATGTATGAACGGTCTGTATATTAACATTTGTAATTAAATATACTCGTAATATGACACGTAAATTTAATTAACGTTTGCGTGTAGACCTCATACTATGACATATTTAATACAAGCTTGCAGTGTAGACGTTTTTTGTACACAAATACAAGTATATATATGCACGTACCAAAAGCTACACAGAACATCGGAATGGTCGGCGCAATTAGGGGATTAACTCTCGTAATTGCGGCAACTGCATTGATACTTGCAATAATTGGAATTTCTCGGAATTATGTCTCAAACTCGTATTATTCATATCCCGCTAATTCGTCTACGGTAACCGGCAATTTAATGGTTCCCGCACTACCAGTACCGTTTGTTGAATATGGCGGTATCGATCTGCAGACCTCGAATCCAACACACATTCTAGAGGACAGTCTGCACAGAAATATGGACAGTCGCGAAACCATCTACCCTGCGGCAATATTCCGCGGATCGCTTGCAATGTTCTCTGGCAATCTAATCCTCGATGACGCGTCAGATGTGCTAATTGCGGGCATGGATGCATCGCTGCGCGGCCAAATCTTAATGCAACGGGAGATGCAAACCCAGATATGCACACTGCGCAATTCTTCGCTATCTGCATGTGCTCCGGTATCTGGGCTTGATTCAATGTATTTTTCAGTCAACTGCACGTGTGTGTGTACAAATCCCTTATACATACAGGTTGATGGAAAATGTGTACTAGATTGTAACAATCACAGCATAAATACTACAGCATGTAACTGTACTGCGCCATACACGGATTACAGCGGCTGCTACGACATTTCGTGTCCAATCAACAGTTTTTTATTTAATGCGTCATCCTGTCAAGTGTACAACACGATCCTTGAAATTTCACGCCCGCCTGCCTGTGCAAATCGAAGCAGGGCGTCAGAGTGTTTGTCGCGCGGTAACTGGTTTACAGATGTTACTTTTTTTCGGGACGTAGTAATATTAAACTCGACGTGGGCATTTAATTGTAGTGATTCTTTCATTTCTGAATGGAATCCCGAATATTGCAGTTTTCAGCATGGTTATCCTATTATTTTGAGCACATTTGATCAGTGGCAGGACGAGATTTCCCACAATATATTGCTATCATCCGATTTAAACTCGGCGCCAGAATTTGCAGATATATGGATTTATGATACCCATTTAATTGGATGCATCGGAATTTCAATCAACCCAGTCGCATCTTTCCGGTTTGTCGCAGCCCCAACGGAATTTGTAAACTCTGATTCTCCCGCATACGGGTCTGTGTACCAAATCTGGAGCACAGACCAGGTTTTTTGCTTATTGTCGCGCCCACTTGGCAAAGACGAACAAATCATGTATAATTCCAACTGCACTGGACTTGTTGCAATTGCCGCAAACGACCCGGATCTGTTTACAATCCCCGACAGCATATGCGGACTTTTTACGATTGTCGACGGAAACATTCAGCCTTTTAATTCGATTAATTACATCAATTGGGCAAACAAACAAATAACATTTTCCAACATATCTAGTGCGTCTAATTTCGTTTACCCAGTCCCGGTCGGCGCTATTAAACTTGTTAATACCACCGGCTGTCGTGCACTCAACTGTTTTTCGGAAACACCCGTTCCTGATTGTGATCCGTGCATTGTGGCACACACAAATTGATGTTTCGTCGGAGTAAACGCAAAATCATGTCTCGTGAAACGGTCGGTTTCAATAAATCGTACGCACTGCAGTCTGGGTGTATGTGCACAGTTCCGGTATATCCACTGGCTAGCAGCATCAACAAAAGATGGTCAGTGTGTGTATGTCGGTCCATATTTGTACTATACCTTGCCGCAGGCATGCACCATTTATATACTAGCCGCGTATAGTGTTACAGGTTCGCGAAACGTGCATTTGATTTATATACATATGCGTAAATAAATGTATGAAAAGTCTACACGACAATGCAAATTTTAATTAAATATTGTATATTTAATTACAATTAATATACGGATTTTTTATACATTTGTTTACACATATAATGATATTAACAAATAATTGACATATCATTTATTTTTTATTATAAAAAAAAAAGCCCTTTATATCTCCAATATTTTTTAAAACAAAAGTCATAACGGAGTTTTTGTGACAATTAAATTTGACAGTTTCTTTGCGACAATGCAACACGTGCGGCTGGATTTGGTATTTGAACCGGCTGCAGTATTTTCCGAGTTTGTTTCCCAACTTGATTTGTGTGGCGTGCGCACAGAAAACATATGTGATTGTATTGTTGTGCGAACCAACTGTAAGCAATGGACTCCACCGGACGGCGTTGTAATCCCAAAAAGTCTAATTGGCGGTGTCATTGTGTTTGATGCGGGATACGGCCTTGATATTATAGCAGCCACATTTCCGGGTATGTATTACAAAATTGACGAAACTGATACAGATGTAACGGCCGCATTCAGTCGAATAGACATTTTACGCGACCAAATGGCGACCACGTTGCGTACCGTCGATTTGCATTTTGATATTCCCAAACCTGGAATGCCTGTCGCAGAACCTGTGACTCACCCGTTGGCTTTCTGTAGCTTTGACGGTCACAGTTCTGCGACAGAATCTGTGACAAACGTTTGTGGCCGGATTTCGGATGAAGCATCACGTTTTGTTGATAATTTGTTTATTACCGCATTTTATGACCATTGCATTTACGACGCAAAAGAATTTGGCGTAGACTACAAACTTGTAGTTTCATCTGACAAGCCATGGGAATTTTCTAAAAATGTGGCAATTCCGACAAGTTTGACGGTTGTCAAGCTTGTGTACGAATCCAGCGAAATTGGTGTTTTTAATCGCATCCGCAACGATATCGCGGTCGCGTTTCCAAACATGAAGAGTTGCCATCACGTCGACGGGACTCGGATCGAAGTTGTGCTGTCCAGTAACGGATTGGAATAACCACGAGTGTTTTTATTTTACAAACGTACCGATATATAAATGCAATCCGTTTACGTAAAAGAAAATATTAAACTCCTATATTTTGTATTTTATTTACTTGCAAAATGTTGTTTTAATGACACAACGGTGTAATATGTAGTACGGCGTTTACGCAGGCTATGCGTAGAATAGCATATAAAAAGATTCGTTGCAAGTATAGCAACAACGCTTTTTAGTAATATCGCTTATTGTGGCGCCGACCAGGGATTTACCAACAGATAACCACTTTTTTGTAACATAGCCCACGGAAACATTTCCAACAAATGGCTTTATAAATTATTTTTATTTTTTGCTTTTTTTTACCACTTAACACGAGGCACAGCAACAGAGTGGGACATTGTGATAAACAATCGGCCCGTATGCCGATGGTAGTCAAAGGCCGTATTAGTATTGTCTGCAATTTCTTTAAAATGCATCAGTATTATGTCATAGATCCAACATGATTTTTCGATTTCAAACCATTCTAAATAACGTTTTAACACGGTGGCGCGATGCGAACATACTCGTTCGTTAATTTTATTTATGGCGTCTGCAACGTAAAAAACGATGTCTGCATTGTAGCAGCCATTTAGATGTCCGGGCTTTACTGTAATTATTTCGAGTGTAGGTAAAATTACAACACTACCAATTGCGCATTTGTTTAACCGTCTTGCGCGGCCCATTTTCCAGTCAATTTGCTCTGTCATTCTAATATTGTGTCTCAAAAAAATGAGGGTTACTTGTTTAAGACCGGCACTATTTGTGGTAAAGATTGTTTCTGTAGATTAAACCCGCCATTTTTGTAAATTAATTAATTGGACTTTCTGGGGTCGGACCTGAAGTAAACTTAACTTTAACGATGCAAAGTGTATTTATATTTTCTTTTTTTAAAAAAAAAAGACTATATTTGCGTATTACAACATACATAAAAAACTACACATCAAAACGATGAATCCATTCGAACGCCTCCTCGGCCATTTCGGGATCAAATTTGGGTACCGTCGTGAGGACCAATTGAAATAAACCCAACAGACACGCGGTAAACACACTGCTTACCTATGTGTTTATTTTATTATTAAATTTGTACAACTCACGTTTAAAATTTTGGGATATCGATGCCGTTTAAATTAACACGTGTTTGCAATAACAGGTTGTTTCGACATTAAAAGAAGAATATCAAGTGTGGTAAGTGTGGCCGGATTGCCTGTAAGGTCAATTGTGACCAAATTGCTGCCACATACAAGTTGTTTGCTTTTAATAAACGCGCCCGCACCCGTAGTTGTAATTTTATTGTATGCCAAGTTGATATGCTGTATGTTTTGTGGCATGCTTATAATAATCTCCGTCGCAAAAGTGTCACCAATGTTGTTGTTACTCAGATCTAGTGTATCTACTTTGTCATGTTTGTTAAGTGACAGCGTAACTTCCATTGCCGCCCGATCGTCCATTCCGACATTTTGTAAAATCACGCTACGTAAGCAACGCAATTTTGAAAATACGTCAAACGCAAAGTATTCCGAAATTCCGATACTTGTATTGCCGTCGTTGTTGTCGCATAACTTGAAATGTTTCAACTGTTGACAGTGCGTTAATAATTTACCTCCCAATAGTTTCAAATCCGCTCGGGAAAGCAAGCACTTTTGCAAATTCAAAATTTCCAGGTCGGGGAAATTGTGCAATTGTAACACAAACTCTGCCATTTTAAATCGTTTTCCGTAAATACTTATGGTATTAAATGCGTGTAGAGTGTATATTTCAACATTAATTGATTCCATTCAGGTTTTTTAAAAAATGGCGGTATAACCATAATTGTGCCGGTTGTGTTTAAACCCACCAAGCTATTACAAAATGTGCAAAAATTCGAGTTTTGTACCGTCGGAAATACACGACATCGCCTGGCAGGTTCAATATTATAGCTGCCAACCTGCCGATTCCGACATATCTCAGATTACAGTCGCAGCTGCGGTCACTTTCTGTCTGTTTTATATTTTATTTGCATATTCGGAACTTCCACTGCCCGGATATTAAGTATAAGACCATATTGCAACCAAATGGGAATTAACGATGCACGTATTTACATTTTTTGTATTAGCATCCACGGTTGCTGCAATACCGTTGATTCCAGACGTGCCAGGCCCTGCGTCAATTCTTGGCAACTGGTATACGGTACTGCTTGAAATCGATAACACGTGCAGACATATTGATACATGGGAAAAAGTTATGACAGCGTTCTTAAAAGTTCATCTCTCAAAACACATATGTCCACTTCTTCGGTACACCTCCCCGGTTCCGTTTATTGATATTCCACTTTCATTTGCACTTGGATGGATGTCATTTGACTATGATCCGGACGGAAACAACTGCGATGTACCGGAAGGGGAAATTTTATGCGCGTGGTTAAAAATGTATCTTGTGATTTTTGATTTTGTAATTCCGTTAATGGTCCTTGAAGCAATATGGACGTCATTCAAAAAACTCAGAAAATTAATTTATCGCGCGACCGTCTGCATTCTAAAAGAATTGTTGCATTTAACCGAAGAGATGTTTGCTAAAATAAAAACGTACCGGCGTAACGCGCGCCAAAAACAATAAATTACCCCGTATTGAAAGGTCTGCTGCACACCTTTTTTATGTGGAGATGTAAACATATATATATATATATGCGTCACGATGACAATTTTAATAAAACCAGGAAAATGTCGACATATTCCCCAAGCTTAACAACTGAATTGTTTCACACGAAGGCCGCCGTTTTGTCAATGACTGCAGAAGATGTAATGAATCAGCTTGTATCGATATTATTCCCGTTTGGAATGGTTTCATTAGCCGTGCTTGTCATAACATCTGTTACTAGAGAACTAGCACGGCGGAAGTATTTAACACCATGGAAATATATGTACACACCTGCATATTTTTCGTTGATAGTTATTGCCATTACAGGCATCGTTGTACTCGCGCTCACGGGGCTTAGTATCCAGACCGCGGCATACACCTCGGAAATCGATGGCGCAATGCAAGTCAGAACCACCGTAAGGCGCGGCGTAATTGATGTCGATAAAACCATTAAAAATCTGGAAATTGACTGTAACATTACACAAACAAAAAATTTGTCCAAGTATTTTGACGAAATGAACACACAAGTCAAAAGCATGCAAAGTTCCGTAGAAGAATATTCAAATGATGCAATCGAAGCAGTCAATACAATGCGGATGTCTGCGTCGTTTCTTATTGTAACCATGCTGTTTGTCATATCGGCCGGAAGTATATTATACATTTCAGCGTATTTAAAAACACTTGTCGGATGGCATTATACTATTGGAATCCACATTCTTGCTGTCGTATTTTATTTCATGTCGGCGTTGTTGCTGCTAGTGCTCACATTACAGGCAAACACGTGTATGGATCCAAAAACATCAGTTGCAAATTTATGGACAATCGATGACCCGATTCTTGCATATTATGTAAATTGCTCCGTCGACACATCGTTGCGCAATCCAATTGCGGATACAATAAATACTGCAGATGATATATGTTCTGCAATACTTGCTGAAGACCGTGAATTTCAAATTGATACCACCAAAATTAACAAGTGTGCTAAAAATATTGCAACTGGGTGTAAATTAATCGTCAATAGAATGCAATGTGTTGAAATGTCCAAAGGTATAATACATCTTGTCAACGGCCTGTGCGTTGAAAGCATTAATGCAATTGCATTTGTGTTTATTGCGTCGACACTGATGTTTGTTATGCTGCTTTTTACAACGTTTACGCTTAGTATAAATGTGCCGATATTAAAATTAGGCAAATAGCATATTTTTGTAAAAAAAAACATATATATACCGCGTGTTTTTTATATACATGTCTGTCAGATTGTTGGTGTCAAATGGGCTCACGAGGGCAGAGGCCGGGATTCGCGAAGGGCACGAGGGTGCCGTCTACGGCCGAACTCGCAACAAATTGTCTACTTGGTATATTGATACAGCGGGCGAATATCAATGGCAAATTCTTACAAAAACGTCCGACTTTGAAATGGAGGTGTTATTGCGTGAACGGACATCAAACATGCGCACAATTGGGTGCAACGGGTGTACGTCGCGTCATATTAAATCGCGCAAACACTGTTCGGCAAATAATCCGGTAAACTTGAGTGATAATCAGCGGACGTTTGTTGACGAATGGCTAGCCCCAAACATACAGGACAAGGCAAAAGGTGTTTACTCTCTTTACGACATTGGCGAAAACCGGACCAAGTATCCAAACAAATGGACAATTGATACGGTATCGGGTATTTTTGAAGACGGGTATACGTCAGGCCAAGCAACAATTAAACTGGTCGAATAATACACATGGGTAAAACGCAGTTATGTATATAAATTAAAACGTCTATACACAAACTTTAATATATATGTAAATAAATGTATGAAACGTCTACACAACAATGCACACTTTAATTAAATATATTACGCCTGCCTGAAGTATAGTTAATTACAACTGTTAATATATGGACCTTTCATACGTTTGTTTACACATATGTGCATTTTTAAAGAAGTCGACGCAACTTTGAATTAAAATTTTAGACTCTTTATTTTGTTTACACGTAGATTGCACTGAATCAAGAGTACCATTTTTTACAATGGAGTCACAATCAAATGAGTTTGAGCGACGGTGTCTTTTTTGTGACGGAACTGACCGTGTGTCTGAAAAAATCTGCACGACGGTTGAGCAGATTCGATATGTGTGTGCGCATTGCGACAACCCTGCGCAGACCGAAAACGTTCATGCAATAGTTCGAGTGTCTATCCAAGGGCAGAATCAACTTATTTTTCACGTAGTGTCTGACGCATCATATGCGTTTGAAAAATTTGTGGCAGCAGTATACCGAATCAAACTGCCGTTTGCCGGAATGGACGCAGCGCGTACATCAATAACTGAATTTTATGCAATATCAAGAACCATGCAAATAATTGGACTTCTTGGGTATGATTCCCGAATCCCAAAAAACGTGCATATTAAACAAATGCCGGCGCCTGTTATATTTCCACACGATATTAATCGCGATGGGTCTGCAATGCGGTCGTCCCAGACATCTATAACACCATGTACGTTAATTGACGTGTTTCTTAATTTTATCGAATAATACGTATTTATAAAATACAATTTAAATTTTATGTATACAAAAAAATAAACGCGTTATTATGTGTTCACGCCTGCCACATTGATGTGTCCGAAATGGTTTTAATCATGTTGGACCATAAAGCGTCTGGGTTTTGTTTTTTGTTGCCTCGAGGAAACCGCACCACTATGTTGAGTGTCTTGGACACAAGTGCGGTGTATTGGTGTCCAATTGGAATAATACGCGTGCCTACAATTTTCGCGACAAAGCGTGGTATGTTTGACGGGACATTAAATGGGTCAATACACTGCACGCCGTCAATTTCTTCAATCGCAGAAACAATCGTGAGTTGCCTCATGGCGGTATCATACAGTTCGTTCGGCGCCCGAGTCGGTCCATAAACGCCGTCGACGGCAATTTTTTCAGGACAGATGCCATTTTTGATAGCAAGACCACACACATTCAAAAAAACTTTTACATAAAAACGTAACATGTCGGTAATAAACAACGCAACGCCAACAGCTTGTAAACCAAATCCGTACTCGACGGTAAACATGTCGCTGTCGAGAACTTTCTCGGCGTCGATTTTGTCGACCTTTTCGGTGCACCCAAAATCAATGATCTTTGGCGTTCCAATTTCATCTTTTGTAAAATCAACAATTTCGTAAAACAGTATGTTGTCCATTTTAATGTCGCCGTGCACATACCCCTTTGACGCAATAAATGCAATGCCATTTGCAATGCCACGCAACACGTGGATCCGCTGGTTGTTTGTTATAATATGAAACGTATCAGCGGTAAATATCTTGCTCATTGTGCAATTGCAGGCCGGGGTGACAAGGAATCCGTCCAATCCCGGGATTTGAAGCGGATGTATAATATTTAAACACCCTTGCATCTCAGTAATAATTCGGAGTTCATCTTGAATACATTCGGCCGTCCATTCAAACTCTGGCGAAGAGACATTCATAGAGGGGACTTTGACAACAAACAATGACCCGGCATTCTCCCCAATAAATATTTTGCAACAAGTTTGATGTTTTGCACACCCTTTTAGCGGCTTAATCCCGTATCCGTACGCATCCGATTTCGTTGTCATTAATGTAATACATGCCATGTTGAAATAAAAATGATGTTCACTTTTTTTGATTTGTATATCAGCGTGCACGTAAATACTTGGGATTTTAAAAAAGTACAACTGGATTATTTTTTTTTTAAAAAAAGGCGCGAAATTTTAAAACTTATTTTTAAAAAATGATTCCATACGGAGTTTCTGAAATAATTGTATGTGTTATAATTGTTAGTTTACAAATAATATTAACAGATACAACCGCAAACAACCCTCCGGCTACTGATTGTGTTGATTCAAAACATTATCTTTGCGCAGGAGGGCTGCCAACATGGGCGTACGCTTGGGTCGGTGGAATCATGTACACATCTGCTCTTATCTTGATTCTCAATCGCCGGTGGTTAATACACGCCGCTACTGCACAGTCTCTCGCGATGGCATTACTGTCTGCCCCGTTTGTGTATCTGATTATTCGGCCTTGTTATCTTGCAATTGTTACATATGCCTCGTTCGAATTTTGCATCAATTGTATGCTCCCAAATGCGCGAAGTGTATCCGACTTGGCCCGAATCTTATTACCATTTGGAATAAAAATGTATGTATACGTTTGTTATACAATGATCGACACAGCCCATGACAACAGCCACTCAGTAATATTATATCTTATTTTTGACGGAGCTGCGATGTTTTTTAGGTTCTTCTTTGCATCGTCCCAGCCATCAAAAGAAACCGAATCTGCGGAATTTGTGCTTTTAATGACGCGACTGACTACTGTACATTTCGCGTTTCAGGCAATTACCGCGCAGATTATTGGGAATGTCCGTTGATAATCAGTTCCGGGAACTTCCGTAGCCGTATGCGTCGGTCCGTTGTCGATTTTTGATGAAATTGGTGAAACGCGCTGCCGCAAAATAGACAAGCATGTCCGTGTATGTTATCATAACAAGCGTAATAAACTCAAACGCTTGCACGGCACCTTGCACGTAGTCGATTAAATACGCACAGTCGCCGTGTCCAAGTGTTGCACGATCCACGTTGACAAGATTTGCACACGCAAGTTGAGAGTTTGGGTCAATATAGTTTCCGGCATACGCAGCAGTACATGTTGCGAGACTTTCCTTTTCCGCGTCAGTTAAATCGCCGCAAACATATATTTCGCGGATCAAAAAAATGTACGGCCGGATCCCAAGTGCGATTGAAATAAGTGCGAGCACTTTAATTACATAGATTTGCGATGTAGTAGCAGCGTCTCGAGAGATCGCAACGGCAGCGAGCGGGGTGAGAATAAGGTGTGCGAGCCAGAAATCCATGCATTGGTTAAACAGTGGCCACGCGGGAAACGCAGCGGCAATGATGTATAAAATATATACAAACACGCCGACACCCAATGCGATTCTCATGATAAAATCCGCGGTTGATACCCACGCCGTCTTGCCTGTTCTATGTGTGCTATTATCATACGACATAAAGCGGTCCAGGACCGCAGAAATCGGAGCAAACCGCATTTTTTTCTTGGTCTGTATACCCGATCCGAAAAACACTGTTATAACTTAGTAAGTTATATATATTCGTATTTAAAAAAATCTAAGCCACACATATACAAGGGGTGCTACAATTTTTTTTAAGTGCCCCAATTAAAATCTTTTATTAAAAATAAAAATGTTATCTACATACAAAGCCCTAATCTTGCAGGATTAGGGCGATTTTGTTCCCCGCTAACGGGCTTCCATAATAAACTTTACTTTAGCGCCGTAAAGTCCTGGATCCAGCGGGGTGTCAAAAGTCTATTATTTTTTTTATACTTTTTTGAAAGTCTCCCGTTTTTTTAACGGTGTTGGTACGTTGTCGGTGACATATAAAAAAAATCATAATTTGCGTTCACGCTTTTACACCAGTCCTAATTTAAAAATAAAAGTCCTCTACTGGTACAACACCAGTAGAGTGCTGGGACGGGATACTTTCCAAAAGTATAAAAAAAACGGGAGACTTTTGACACCCCCCCTGGATCTCCTGTTTTTAGGTCCAAAAAGTTGCTCTTAAAAAAACGAGATTTTTTTTTTTATTAAAGCATTTAAAAGTGTCGTAGTACCAGTGCATATACGCACTTTCCACATGGATGTTTTAATTAAACATCGTGTTCGGGTTGCGTTGGCTGCGGAGGCGCTCCGTGAAGGGCCGTCGCCATGGACTATAACGCAAATTTCGCCATCGGTGACGGCGTTTGACGCACGATATGTCAAGCCCGGCGATGCCATACACGTCAATGCAAAAAAACATAAATATCACAACCGCGCAGGAAAATATGGCTCAAATTTAAAGGGTGATATGCACGCAATCGAGCTCCTGCCGCTTAACACAATGTTCGGTGTTGTTCGAGGCCAGGTTATAAATTGCAAACCTGCGCAGCTGAAAATGTATCGCCGATTTAACCCCTTGGCAATGACAATACCACTGCTGCGCGCTTATTTTAACGACGACGATCAGGTATTGCATTATCTCCGTCGATGCATTGAATGTTTTGGCGAAACAGAAGATTCTAATAAAGAGTCTACCGACGCTTCCACTTTACTGCGCGGAATACAAAATTGTCTGTTGCACCGACGAACTGTTACATACGATCCGTGGAATAGACACGATTTTTTATTGAAATAAATTCATATCTAATTAAATGTGTACAGGCCTTTCATTTGTTTACACATATTTATACATATGTGTAAACAAACGAACGGTCTACACGATAATGCAAACTTTAATTAGATATATTACGCCTGCCTGACGTATATTTAATTACAAATTTTAATATACGGACCCTTCATACATTTGTTTATATATATACAAACTATAATTGTGTAAACAAAGGTCTATACGCAAACTTTAATTAAATACGCTTACAAAAAAATGTATTTTCAAAAAAGTAATAAGCACAATTTAATTAAAAATCGCGGTGAATAAAATCTTTGTTTACACAATTAAACGATGCGCACTATCTTGATTGTGTCAACGACATTTCCAAACTCAATTGCCCATCGCAGAACCCGAATTGATGTAACTGGACCGGCATTCCATAAAAGTTCCGTCACATAATAATCGCCCTCGCGCCGGAACGTATATTCTGCGCGAGCATCAAGCACAGGGGCATTCGATGTTGACATAATAAACCGACGGCCCCGGTGTCCAGGCACGTACCGGGAAAAACTAAACGACAAGCCATTCAGATTCATCGGAAAATGGTGTGTTGCACTAAACGCCGTGTATTCTTCATCAACTTTTGTTATATACGTCGCATCGCGCAAATACAAATACTTGCCTGCGGCATCCACATTTCCACACACGGACACCGTGTGTATACGCGCCCGGTTGCTGACACGAACCCCAACGGTGTGCCGGGCATTTGTCGTAAATAAAACAGTATAATTCAAACTTCCGTTGATCGATTGGTCGACGCAGCAGCGCGGAAATGCATTTGTTATCTCAATTGAAAGTCCGCATGTCCCGCACGTCACAAGGCCCGGCACTGCCGGCGTTCCCGGGACCACGTCCATTACATACATGCAAGACATGAAAAAAATAACGGGATTTTTTTTCCCGCGCGTTTTTTTTTTATTTTTAAAATAAAAGTACGGTATATATGTATGTTATTAAATTAAGAGGTTAGCTTTGCTATTAAAAACGTCCAATAATTAAAGTATAAAGCGTCGCGGCTTTTAATTTTTCCGTTAATGTCAAATCAAGGTTGTCTACTATGTTAGGATGTAATGCCGTCATTATTCTTTTTATCGCATTGTCGTCAAGTAAAATATCATGATATTTGACGGGCCAGGAAAAAGAGATGAACACAATGTACGCGGTACAAACTTGTACTCAACAAAATTTTCAATTTTAATTTGCGCGTCTTTGTTTCCATACAACATATCCCACACCAACTGTAAGTGCCTTAACCACCATATTCTGTAAACCAGTGAATTGATTATCATCTTTTACAACCGGGGTTTTAGCAGAATTTGCAGTATCATTAACACGTTTTGCAGTAGCATTAGAAAGACCAATATCACATTCTTTAGTACGTAATTGTGCAGTTGTCCGTAATGCAGTAGCATTTTGTAATTCATACTGACATTTCTTAAGATCAGCATTAGCCTTATTAGCAGCAGCATTAGCATCAGCAGCAGCAGCAGCCTTATGAAAGGCAACCTGAGCAGCATCAAGAGCAGTAGCATCAGCATCATTAGCATCAAGAGCAGCAACATCAGCAACATTAGCAGCAGCATCAGCAGCAGCAGCAACAATAGCAGCACCCTTAGAAGTACGATCATCATGAGCAGTAGCAGCAAGATTAGCAGCAAGATCAGTCAATTCAACAGCCTTAGCATCAAGAGCAGTTGCATTAACAGCAAGAGCAGTTGCCTTAACAGCAAGAGCATCAGCATCAGCAGCAGCAGCAGCAGCAGTAGCAGCAGTAGCAGTAGCAGAAGCAGCAGCATCAGCAGCAGCCGTCTTAGCAAGGTCAATTTTAGCTGTAGCAGTATTATATCTCGCATTAGCAATAGCTTCATTAGCCCTAGCAACTCCACGAGCAACAGTAGCAGCGAAAATCTCATCATCAACAGCCTTAGCCTCAGCAGCCTTATTATCAGCAGTAGTAGTATTAGCCGCAGTAGCAGTAGTAGCATTAGCCGCAGTAGCAGTAGTAGCATTAGCCGCAGATTTGTTAAAAAGTCCTTTTACACTAATATTTTAAAAAGGAATTACAATTCAACAATTAAAACAATATATTTGCATTATTTGGTTAAATAATTTAGCACGTTTAATAAAATGTACATATTTTGATTACCTGTTTACAAGCAAATTTAGGTCCGACCCTTTATCTGGCAACTCATCAAATATAACAACATCCTTTATTCTGTTGTATTGGCCATTCATTACAAAATGTTTGATAGTACTAGTTGCTTTGTCAAGATATGGAATAGATGCACAAAATGTGTTCGTTTTTGATGTAGGAGATTCAGGCGAAACATATATTGCCAGCATATTGTCCGTGACCGTATCAACGTCGCTATTTATTAAATACTTGCTTTTACAGTTTCGGGCTTTTGCATCTTTTTGAAGTAGCGTTGAATAATCTAATGTTTCACGTATGATCATCGTGTTCATGTATGATTCAATTTCGGGTTTGGCCGCGATGCGGATTTGTAAAACAATAGACAAACAAAAATCAAAAAATTCAGTATCCATATTAGGAAATGGTAAACTACTGTTTTTTTTTATTTTCTCAACAAAATTTAGAAATGATTCTGTATATTCTTTAACCGTTGGAAAGGTGAGATTCGTATTCGCGTCATGAATGGATTCACGTATGCTTTGTGCCCTGGTCTCAACGTTTTTTTTCATGCAGTCAAGAGTTGCATTATATGCGTTAGCGTATGCCAAAACATCAACTGGGTTATTTTCATTTTGTAACTCCATAACACATTGCTGTAATGTGGTAAAGAACCGTTCTCTCATTGTATCATTAAGTTTCATTGATCCAATAAACGTATTATTTGAAGCATATGCAAACGGACCAAGCAACAATGCTACTGTTGTCTCGTCGGAATCAAACACCTTTTTAATCCTGCTAATGGCGTTGGATAAAAAATTTAAATTTACCGGGTTGTTGAAAAAAGGACCAACCGTAAGGCCTAAAGTTTCCATATCTCTGTGATAAACGGACATCACCGCTTTTGTGTGATTGTCTGAAAAATTGTTAAAACGACAAAGCATCGTAATTGCTTTGCTGTCAACCGCTGTGTTAGACTTAAGTGGACCATATATTGATATTTGTTCATATTGGTAACCACGAGCAAACGGATTTGTCATTACGGGGTTGTTAGCCCAAAGGACCCTGTTCGGATTATCATTTACGTAATCCTCATATCCCTGTATCTTGTTTTTTACACCAATTATACTGTCATTTAATGTTTTAAAATCATTTTTAAAGTCGCCGGCTGTATTCAGTGCCGAACACGCCGCGGCTAATGACGCAAAAGCTAAGCCGGCTTGCGGAATTGCCATAAAATTTGACACAAGGGCGAGGAATGAGTCGTCTGTATTGGTTATGTCACTAAAAAACTTTGCATTTGTGTCAAACGTCATATTTTCCGGATCGGAAAACAGGATGTTTGATAATAATGAAGGCACAGGCATAAAAGGAAGCACAGTAGCAGCACCTGCCACCACAGTGAGGATTATTTTTTTTGTTTTTAAATCTGAAAGGACTTTTCCCCACTTATTCCGCACGTAGTCTACAGATAACGCGCTTATAAACGGAATTATTATATCATCCACAGCCATCGAATACGATTTAACCATTTGCATAGGAAGAATTGTACAAACACCCGTCAGTGCGGTAGCCACAAGATGTGTCCATGTTATCGAATGAAGAAATTCGCGTCGAAACGTTAGTTCTACCACTGCAAACATTTTTAATGCGGTTATTAATGCGGCCACAAGTGCAGGTACGCTAATTTGGGATGTTGCACTTGGATACAGTGAAAACATCGAACTTCCGGTAATTATATAATTACGCAGGTGCATTAATCCAACCTCTTCAATTACATTTCTACATCTTGAGAAAATAATCATGTTTTGGACAGGACCTGTTTGTTGGGGTTGTCCCACAACTGCTTGTATGGCACTCGATGGCACATCTACTTGGGGCAGCATAAGTGATCTTGATGGTGTGCTAGCCAATGATGGTTTAAATGACTTGGGTAATGCCCATCCTGCTCTCGTATTCGCGGGGGGGACCGGTTGTTGTATGGTATCCAATAATTGGATTGGCCTCGATTCATGTAGCAAGTTAGTTTCCAGTAGTCCTGACGGTGCGGCATTCCCCGCCCGCGGAGTACCTTTGGATTCAGTCATCACAAACCTTGCAAGTTTAAAAATTGTATAAACCACGAGAGCCGCAAAATAAAAACTATCGCGGCGTGCTGATAATTCCGGATTAGATAGAATCATCTCATATATAATTGCTAATCCTGCAAAGATGCCAAACTGTATTATAAGTTCATTCAAAACGTTCCTATAATTGCCAACAAACTCTTTAAATGCGGCCATCACACTTGTAGAAAGACGAAATACGTTATCTTTAATAAATTTCATAATTTCATCCAACCCTTTTCCGTAAACGCCCTCTTTCAGATCGTCAGCTATTTCAGTTATTCCCGACGTTGCAAACGAGCGCATTTTTTCGCGTGCAAAATCATTTAGGTCAGATATAATTTCGATTTTTTTAACCAGAGTTTCAAATGCTGATTTAATTTCTGAAAATACACTAGGGCGGCACCGTGACAATATGACTTCGGTGGAATATTCCGTAGTATCGATTGCGGACTCATCTTTAACCGGTACAACCGGTGGCGTGTCGTTAAATTTTGGACGCTTATAGGATGGATTTGATACTACCTCAAGTGCAATCCGAAACGCATATTCTTCAAGTGGCTCGTTTGGATTCCGGATTGACGGCATTATAGTGTCGAGCACCCATTGCCGGTATGTGCGTTGTTGGTCTTTGATACGCTCCGCATGCAGCTGCGCCACTGCAATCACCTCAGTTTGAACACAGAAAATATAAAATTTGTCGTCTTTATGTTTTTCAACGGTTTGTTTTATAAATTCAATATACGGTTTTGTTAAGAGATGTACTGGAAACATACACGTCGTCGGAGACAACCCGTTTTCAAATACAGATATCAAGTCAGTTTGCACCGGATCTGCCATAATGGCCGCCCAGATCGCGTCAGTATCCATCTGTGACATGATTTTATACTAGTTACATTATTTTACTGTTATACTCCATTTGCCGTAGAATGCTTATAAATGGTCTGGTGCATAAGACAAAATACGCGCATATTTTAACACATGCTGTGTTTTTTTACGTGCGTTTTAAAATAAAACAGGATTAAGTATTTATTTATGTCCCGGTTCAAACACTGCGGTATATATCACTTTGCGGGGGCGGGCGCATTCGTATATGGTATGTAATGTAATTATTCCCAGCCCAATACCGTTTCCGACAATAAACATAATGCTATTGGTAACAATAGCATAAGACAGCCACATTGCGTACGTCACAAACTGAAGTACTCGTAACAACGGAAATCGATAATGTGGATCCCATAAAATTAGTAAAAGCGATCCGGTCATGAGACAAATCGCCAAGATTCCAAGAATTGTATTAATCATTTTAGGTGTTGCAAACAGCGTTTAATGGGTTTATGTTTATAACAATTGTTTTTGTTTTAAATACACGCACCGGAAAACCTCCGGGTTTATCAAAATATATGTACCGTGCAATCTAGTCTATGCGTTGTACGCGGCCTCGTATTCGTCAATTCGACTAAACAAAGCCAAGGCATCTGGATTTATAGACCCTTCGGCGCACACCCTCTCGCGAAGCTTTTTGTAAAATGCTTCGTGGTCAATTTCGTGTTTTTCACAAATCGATTTGGGAAAATCCGCGGCCGCGTATTCATCAATTCGATTAAACCAATCCATGGAACACGAAGACGCCGCCTCAGGGTACATCATCTCGCGAAGCTCTTCGTAGATTGTTTCGTGGTCAATTCCGGGTTTTGGGTAAATGCGGTCGTCAATTATCGATAAAAAAGACAACACGTCTTTTATTATATCCGACAACGCAAGTATCCCGCCACATGGCATCTCCGAGTCATATGGCTCGTGTTCTTCGTCATACGTCTCTGTCAACATAAACAAATCACACGCGCGCTTAGTTGGCGGGCGGTTGACAAGTTCGTACGATGTTTCGTTCCCAATCTTGATCCGACAGACCTTCATTGTTGTAAAATGTATCTATCTGCAAATGTAAACCCGTATACTCTGGGTCGGAGTTTTGACCTCCGAAATTTACAAAATACGATGAGTAAGCATATTTTTTTTTTCCAACTCAGCAGATTTTTTAAACTCTGAAATTTAAAAAATACGCTGAGTAAGCATATTTTTTTTTTTCCTATTTGGTATATTTTTAGCGTTTAAAAATTTCTGTGTCATTTTTCCTAATTCTGTTATGGATCCTTTTGCAAGCCCACCTCAAGTGCCTCAACAAGAAGCGGTTGCACCTGGCGCGCCAAAGAAAATCAAGCCAATACATTCTCCGACAGTTCGACAGCAATTGTTTCCTCCTAATCAGTAGCTGGATATTGTGCCTGTAGTTTTTTTTTTGTAATTATGTACATCAAATAAAAACCCCTTGATTCTTTTTTTTGACCCGTGCAGTATTGATATATCCGGTATGTCAATAATGTAGGCATTATAATGATTACTACGCCTATGATTCTAACAGCCAATTCTGGCGAAACTCGTTTACGCCACATACAAATTGCATGCCTTGCGTGTTTTTTTATTACGATTATTGCCGTGCCTGCAATGTTATCGTCAAAACCTAGTCTTAAATATTATATGCTCAACAGCACCAACTTTTCGTCGCAACCCACCGTTGATTATCATTCCAGCACACAGCCGTATGACCTTTTGATTTTGTTTCTGTTTCCGTCAACGCTTGAACATCTGTTTGCAGTCGCGTTCCCAAAAAAGTATGCGCGTTTTTTGGGCGGAATCGGGTGGCACCGGTGGATTTCTTATGCAATATCTGCGCCCAGCATGATGGCATTAATGGTTTATTCCGTTGGCCCTGGGTCTGAAATTGCCGTGTCTGTTTTAACGGCGGGTCTTATTGTGGTGTGTATTGGGGCCGGACCTATTGTAGAATATGCACACGGCAACAAAGATACATTCCTTTTTCGGCTAAGCATGATACTTGGCTTTGTTGCTTTGTTTTTTGCGTTTATACCCGTGTGGTACTATTACGGTCGCGCAGACATTCCCAGCGACATTGCACCGTTTGTTGCAGCTATGATGGCTATTATTACTACGTTATATTGGTCATTTGGATTTGTGCCAATTTATTTGTATTTAAAAAAAGACGTTGCTCCGTATTACAAACGCGAAATGGTTTATTGCACTCTGTCACTTTGCTCAAAAATCCCACTCGCGTGGTTGTACGCGTCCATGTTGTATACACGATTTTAATATGATGAATTGGTTTTTTTTAAAAAAAAAAAAAAAATAAAAGATTGTCATATATTCAACTTTTAAAAATGGCACAAGGCGAAGAAACCCAATACGACGACGTTTTGATTACAGGGTTATTGCCGGCCATAAGCATCCACGAAGGCAGTTTGCGTGCAGAGTTTGTGCCTGTTCCTGAATACCACCCGGCACAGGACCGACATCTTACTATAGGAGACGACACGGAGGTTGGGATTCCGGTGAATGGCCTGATACCAGAAGCTGTAAAGGCGAAATACAAATACATGCTGGATGTGTTTCAGAACGGCGAGATCCTGCCGGTTCGCACTATTGTGGCGGTGGATAAAAAGCAAAGGATCCAACATCAGGTGATGCGGGACATTACAAGCGAGCCTGATACGGCCACGCAAGAGTGTGCGGCGTGTCCTGCCTGTCATCGTCCGTGGGACGGGTATCGCACGTGTATATGTAAGATGGACATTGAGCTGATTGTTTGTTCAAAATGTTTTCGATTTTGGGACGGATGTACTCAATGTAACTGCGACAATTGTTTGATTTGCGGAAAACATTACAGCGACAAATGTATCTGCTGTGAAGAAAACAGTTTTGTGGTTGTTTAAGTAAACCCGTATGTAAAAAAAAATCGTAATTTTACTTGTTTAAATAAAAATGAATGCAACAAATGTCTATACGCATACTTTAATTAAATACGCTTGCGCGAATGTATTTTCAAAGAAGTAGTACGCACATTTTAATTAAAATTTGCGGCGAATAGACTTTTCATACATTTGTTTACACATATTATTGTCATAATAATCATCTACGGTGCAGTATCTTCGGGAACTGTTTCTGGCTTGGTTTCGGCCACCGCAGCATCAAGTATTTCCTCGAGATCGGTTGATTTGACATCGAGCTGCGTAGAAGTGTCTTCGACAATTGGGTGTTTTGCTGGAATATCGTCTTCAATGGGTTTAATGTCGCATTTTTTGGGAGATACATCTAGTTTGTCGTCAGAGCTGTTTATTACTTCTGGAAACGCCACGGAATGAGTACGATGTAATCTGCCCGTTACTGACATTCTAAATTATAAAAAATGACACGTAATTTATAATATAACAGATTAAACGCCAAAATGTACATATCCGTTTTAAATATATATTTTAAAAATATAATATATATATGTAAACAATTGTATAAAAGGTCTATACGCATCATCGCAAACTTTAATTAAAATTTGCGTATACTTTTTTGAAAATACATTTGCGCACGCGTATTTAAAAAATACAGTTGCGTATAGACTTTTCATATATTTGTTTACACATATAAGCCATTTATTGTATATATGCATGTATTAATGCATCCGTTTTTGTATTTACTATTTTGCGCGCCCATTGTTGCGGCGCGGTGCGTTCAAGCCAATGACGGCAGCGTCGTATGCGACGATGGAGACACGATGCTGCCGGGCGTTGTGGCGCTTGCTATAATTATACCATTTATTATATGCATATTTTTATGTGTGCCATGGAATGGCATGTATTATACATACACTAGTACAGAAAAACCGACACCAAAGTAATTTATTTTAATTGCACAGTTTATTTAAAAATTTGATATTGTGTAAACAAAATGAAAGGTCTATACGACAATCCAAACTTTAATTAAATATACGTGTTATATTACGCCTGCCTGAAGTATATTTAATTACAAATGTTAATATACGGACCTTTCATACATTTGTTTACACATTAAACTACCGCGCGGCTCCATGTTTTTAAGTTGTCCGGCATGACGTCTGTAGATCCGGGTAAAAAATCATACGGCGATAATTTACTTTGAATCCATTCGGTTATAATGTCCAGAACAAATTTAATCTTTTTGTCGGATGCGTACTGTATCCGAGCTATTTCAAAAAACGGTTTTCTGCCTCCATGCTCAACAACAACAGCGATTGAGTCGATGAACATGACAGCGTCTCTAAACCGAGATTTCATGTCGAGTGCTGGCCGAAGTTTGTTAACAGGCCGATTGTCGCCAACAATTAGCCGCATCACACCGTACATTTTGGTCATATCTTCTTGCGTTAGTTCCTCCATGGTACACCGTTTGTAACACAACTAATGCTTATACTACCAATAAAGCCGCCGTAATAATAAACGCAGGACCTGTTATGGCAGCACCTACAACAATACCGGCACCAATTTGCGTATCAAACACGGTATTATCCGGCGCGTCACTCTTTAATTGAAGTGGCAGTACATCAGAACGATTACTGATCGTTAAATTGACCAATTTTGTGGTTAATTCCAATTTAATTGCGGCATCGGTTATACCTACGTCGGTCGCCATCTCAATACCGGTTGATTCATGCAAATGTATTTCCGGTGACGATAAATTGGCTGATTCGATGTCCAATCCAATTAATTCGGTAGAAACCACAGAGCTGACATCAAATATCGTGGTTTGATCATTAATGTAATTGATCAGAATTGTTGATCCAGGTTCAACACTTGGCTCAATTGATTCTGCGACAGATTCGACGTCCAATCCAATTAATTCGGTAGAAACCACAGAGCTGACATCAAATATCGTGGATTGATCATTAATGTAATTGATCAGAATTGTTGATCCAGGTTCAACACTTGGCTCAATTGATTCTGCAACAGATTCGACGTCCAATCCGGTAGAAACCGCCGAGCTGACATCAAATATCGTAGTGTAATCGATCAAATTTGTTGATTCAGGTTCAAGTATTACGTCTGTAGTCGTTCCAACCGCCGTGCCCGGCGTAGATTCTGTATACACGGTCGTTGATTCGCTTAAAGTTGATGCAATTACTGCATCTGTATACACAGTCGGTTCAAACGATCCAATTGTTATCGGATTAATTGATTCGGCGCACCACGGACAAGTTAATTCGGTATATACCGATAACCCGATTATAATATTGGTCGCGGTAAATGTGCGGCCCGCTAGAAGTTCGCTCGGCGTGTCAAGACACGTTACGCTGGTATTTCTTAATATGATTGCAAATATATATGTAGACGCGACTGGCGGAAATATCGTAATATTTGTGCATCCGCTTAAATCGATTGTGTTTAAAATCCGGTTTGATGCAAACGCAGAAACCACAATCGTTTGTATTTTTAAATTTTGCGCATCTAGGATTTGTAGCATACTATAAGAACTTATATCTGGAAGTGTTTCCAAATCAGTGTCACTGATTTTAAGAGATACTAGCATACTCGCATTAAGTTGAAGTGTACGTAATGCAAAATTTGATTCGACCGAAAGTGTTCCAAGATTTACAAACGTCGATTCAAATGTTAATATGTTGTTGTGCCCAAGCAGCAAAATTTCAAGACGAGTGTTAAAATCAAACAACCCAGGTACAATAACTGTAAGCGTATTGTATTGCAAATCAAGATACTGAAGTTCCGGGTTTGACGCAAACCATGTTGGCGTAATTGTCGAAATATAAGTGTTGCTAATATCAATCCATTTTACATATGGTACTAATGCAAAACTGGATGCGTGTACGCTATGCTCTACGTTTCCACTTGCAGTAATCTCAAGCACAATATCTCCGCTAATGCTCCACTGCGGTGTTGTGCATGCATACTTTGACCTAGAAATTTCTACGCATGGAAATACAATTGGTAGCGATACAACGGTTGACAGTATTGCCAACAAATAAATCGGCCACATAGTTTGTTTATGTGGATCAAGTATTACGCTTATATGTAAACATATTTACAAAAAAAACGCATAATTTAAATTCGACGTGCATGCAGCCTGAGTTTTTTTATTGCAGTCGCAGGGTCGCCGTTGATTTCAAAAATCCCGGTTTCCGACGCGGCTCCAATTGCATGTGTCGTAGAATATCGAAGCACGTTTGTGGGTCGTACGCGTTTGTTTTTTCGAGGTGGTCGATATGCGTATAAAATGGTATCGCTAAAATGTATGTCATCTTTTTTTTCACAAACCCATATGTATATTGCCATATGTTTTGCTGCGAATTTTATTGGCAGATACCCGTCACCGCCTCTAGCTATACGCTGTGGAATTCGAATTTGCGCGGTTTCAAATCCACTAAGCCCCTCGATATCCCCGCGTGAATATACCATTGTTCCAGGTTCGGTCGAGTACTTATCACCAAGAACGGTGGTGGATTGTTCGTCTAGTGTTACGATAAACATACAATCGTGGGGTGCAAATAAATTTCCCGTTATTAGCTCATCCATTGGTGCCAAAACAAAAGTAGCACTGCAAATCCGTACACAAATATAACAAGCGTATCCGTATTTGTCGGGTCCGGGATTGACGTTTTTTCTGTAATTTGAATTACGTTTATAGTATGAAAAACCCTCATTATACTTGGCACATTTCCAACATTGGCATGCCCACATACCGCCGCAGCAAAATCTTCAAATTGATAATCAGGCCATCGTCGACTTAAAACGCCGTACTGTATAATTGCCGATGCTGGAAGAACCGACACGTTTGGCCGCTGTAGCAGACGGTATCCGATGTTTATTTCTTTATTCCCAACCAATGCAATAATGGCACAATTTTTTCCCGAATGCGCGTTTACCCAACTGTAACATCGGCAATCAGCAGACACAGCAGCACATTTGTCCGTGTGGCGGAACCGCGTAAGATTCTGCCAACCAAACACTAGACACGCTTCAACAACAACGGGCGTTGTGTCCGATACGTATATCGGGTCCCCGGAACGATGCACACTGATGAATGGTTCGCCTACAATTTGTAACGTAATTATTGATGCGGCAATTTGTGTTGCATGCAGCATAAACACGAGTTCTTTCCACATTTTAAAAATGGATTAATATGTATGTTTTTATTAAGACGCGATATATATATACGTATATATACTTAAATCACCTATGTTTAATTATCAGGATATTGTTTTTTTTTTTAAAAAAAACACGTGAGTTAACTTTCAAAACATTATTTTCGTTTATGTGCACTGCCGCCAAAACAATGCGAAAACACTGATCCTGAATAATTTTCAGCCGGCACGTACGCAACAAGCATTGCACACTCGTTGACTTCTTTTGGCGCTTGGTCCGCTTGCATGACATATGTGTCGTTGTAGCTAACCCAGCAACCAAATGCGCCTTTTACAAGCGCACGGAAATGCCCGTAGCTTGCCGATGATCCGATATGCGTTATGACGCCATGCAGCCTAAGTTTAGTTCCGTCGGCAATTGTCACTTGATTCGGAATCAGAATCGCATCGGTAAGCAGTGTATCGTCGGCCATGCGTCTGTACACGTACACCGTGACCATAGGAACATTTACCGATTCCAATTTTTGTAACAATGCTTCGATCCCGGTTTTCCGAAAATCAACTAAATTCAAACTTATCCACCCTCCTTTACCGTCGCGATCTAAATTTAAACTAAGAAACGCCATAAATTCCGCAGCGTCTGCGCCAATACCGTTTGCGTACGTCGGATTTTTATCAACGAGCGCATTAAACTCGATTGGATTAATAGGAGCATTGGATTTATCCATCATATCAAGTAGTCGCAGGATTTCTACACACATGACCGTCTTGTGTGGAACTGCTTTCATCCAGACCCACAACCCGGGCGCATAATGCATTATTTGGAGTACTGCGTTACGGTAACACGTAGCACCCGTGTTTATTAGTCCACTCATATTAAAAATACAGTTAATGTCACGTAATTCCGATATACGAAACAAAAAAAAAAAAACGTCCGGGTTTAAGAAAATTGATTTAAATTTTAATTGAATGTCATAGTTTAATATACTAGATATGTGTAAACACATGTATGAAAGGTCCGTATATTAATTGTAATTAAATATACTTGCATGCGTAATATGACACGTATATCTAATTAAAGTTTGCATTATGTAGACCTTTCATACATTTGTTTACACATATAACAAACCTATAATTATAATAGCGACAATTGTTATGTGTTTATATAAATATTCCAATATATTTGACTCATTCCTTTTTATAGACAATTGTCTCGTGGGTTCACAGGAACCTTGTCATCATCGACGAATACTCGTTTGTGCCATCCGATGTTCTTTACGAAAACAAACTTATGCATATTGATTACTGTTTGTGTTAGCATCGCAGGATTTTAAAACACCTGAAAGTCATGAATTGCATTCGTCCAGGCCCATAACCCGCACACTTAATGCATCAGTTAAAATACTGCGCGTAAAACATGTGTTTACTATTTTATTTATATTAAAAATACAGCTAATGTCCCGTGATTTTAATACAAAACTAAAAAAAAAAAAATAAATCAAAAATAATTAGTTTGATACATGAAACTAATTATACGCCATACAATCAGCAGACGTTAAGAAATGTGTACACTTTTTTTTTAACTAAACGGTTTTAGGGGTATACACTTCAAACGATGAATTTTGGCATGCGACAACTTGGATTGGATCTCGAAACAAAATGTTGTGTCCTGGGCCCGGAATAAACCCGTCTACAAGATATGGGGACGTCCCTCCGTGGTACGTTGCAATTTTTATATAAACTGGCATAGTACCAGCACCTCCTGCTAGTAAATCTACAAATTTTTTGCTGTACGTCAACATGCTAGTTGCAGTAGACGGTACTACGCATACTTGAGCGTCTTTAATTATGCCAGTAATATCGATTTGAAACTCAATACCCAACGTACTTCCGGCTATAAGGCCGTTTGTAAGCCAGTAATTTGCAATGTGTGCAAACCCGCCAACGATGACTGTCGCGTTCCACCGACTCGTCGTGCTTCGTGTATATGAATGCACGATCCCAAACGTTTTAATGTCTTTGATATTGTATTTGATTGCTGTCGCAGCTGTCGACTTTATATTTTCCATTAATTGAGACAGCATTACCCACGATTCTTCCGAATCTTCTGGATGTATGCACACAAGTACTTGAAACGGTTTGCTTTCATTGCTGTGCTTGGAGTCGAGTTTATCAAAGGGCATTGGAACCAGCGTTGTATACACGTGTGTCATTTCTAGGCTGGATTCTTACCGTACAGATCGTAGCCTTTATACGTTTGAATTTTAATCGAGCATCATAGCTTATTATATTAGATACAACAACCCTTACAAAACTATAATAGCGACAATTGTGTGTATATAGTATTCTGACATATTTGACTAACTCTTTTTTTGATAGACAGGGGTCGCGCGGGTTTCACAGCAACATTGTCATTATCGACGAATACTCGTTTGTGCCATCCGAGGTTCTTTACGAAAATGCGCTTATCCAGCTTATTGTCGCATATCGATCGCTGTTTGTGATATCATCGCCAGACGACGCAGAGAGCGACCGCATGATGCTTCTGACAAAGGTGTCGACAATAACAGATTTTTTGTATTTTAATATCGTCGATCTTGGAACCGTGTGTCAACCGTGCACGAATTTAAAAAAGCTGCGGTGCCCGCATCTGCTAGACAACCGGTCGCGGTGGAAATCTATGCAGTCACAGCAGATGCTCGAGACTCTTTTGCCAGCACCAGAGTTTGCCAAAGAAGTTCTTGGTGCAAGACCCAAGACGCACGAAAACGTGTTTGAACCGGCAATGACAGAATATGCATTCTCTAGTGCGTCGGAACGGACTACGCCTATTACAATATACGGCAACACCCTTGTGATTGCGATTGACACATGCTCTGGCGGCGGCCCATCAATGATGGGCATTACCATTATTTGCTCACCGGGCAGTCGGCCGGACCATATCATGGTGCTCTTGCATTCGCGTTTCTAATGTACACATGTATCTAAACACGTCACCAACTAAAAAAAATGTAGCGTGTATGTATTTGTACCCATGCATTATCATATAATTTGCATATGGGTCGTCTGGGAAAGTGATTTCTATTTCGAGTACGTAAAGTAACACAATAAGAAACCAGAGACGGCCCGTGTATGTGTTGCTGTTAATAATTTCTGTTCTCACACGTGCATCAATCACGTCTTCCGGGATTGTTTTCAGAGCAGATGTTATTAGGTTTACCCATGCTTCCCCGCCGTTACGGATACAGTCCTGTAATGCCATACCAGAAAAAATGGCACGTTTTATTTTTAACCCGAATTTTAGATCGTTGCGTCCATGTCGCTTGTGCAAACAGAAGCAACGATCCCGTTTCTTACAAAACTTATTATTGACGACGTGTTGCGGCCAATATCAAAACTGCCAAAAGTGTTTTCAAAGGCAAACTTGTACATAGCAATTGAAGGCAATCACGATTGGACGATTGCCGATTATATTGCATCCGTATTTAAGCAAAATATCTGCGACGAACGAGAAGTGTCGTTTACGTCAAAGGTCACTCACAATGTATCAAAAATTGGATTTTGGACTACACGCGAAACCAAAGAAGAAGGGTGTATGCTTGCCGTGTCGTTATTTAAAAATCCTGGCGGTATTGTTTTTTACGACAAGTTTATTGGTGACAAACAGTTGCTGCGAGATCAGTGCAGCCGGATGCGGCGCATCCGGAAATCGATTGATTCCGAGGGCAATGATCGATATTCGATTACCGGAAAGATGCGGTCAAAACGCGCAAACGTAGAAAAACAAGACGACCAGGTTATATCGTTGTTGATTTCATTGGTTGAACTGCATCGTTTAATCGAGGCATCACGGCCTCCAAAACGGACACGCTTTGATTAAATCAGTTGTGAGTTAATTTATGAATTGGGCGTCATATTTTATAAAAATATCCACCCCAATAAAATGTTTATTTTTTTTAACCGTGTAAACAAACATATATACGCAAACTTTAATTAAATACGCTTGCGCAAATGTATTTTTAAAGAAGCAATACACACATTTTAATTTGCGGTAAATAGATTTTTCATACATTTGTTTCCAATCTCCGCGGGACCCCAGCCATATAAATCCGGTTCGGTGCGGAAAGACCCACGCCGGGCGTCCGGAGCAACCGGCGTGGGTCCCAAAACTCCGTCCTGCACCGCGCGCACCACCAGAAGCCGTTAGCAAAGGTCGGTGATTTTTCAATCAATGGTTCCTGAGTTTCAATTCAAAGTTATTTTCAAACTTCCTTTTACTAACCATCAAGCTTAGCTGGACTTTTTTTATGTCTATTTTTAGATCGAAAAAATGCTGAATTGTACTTTTTTTATTTATTAATTAAAAATAAAAAACAGTAATGTAACTATCGGTGAATGAACCTCTGATAAGGTATTGAATCAACAACGGTTGGTTGTGATGATAATTATGGGACAATGGAGTGTCATTAGAAGCATTGAAATAAGGCTGTCCTTCTGCAGTGCACGCAATTTTAATGCTGTTTACATACAGTGATGTTCTGATCGTAATAACAGAGTGGGTGATGAAGAATGACTTCACAACGACGACGGATGGCGTCAGCATCTTTTGGATTTGTAAAACACTCTTCAATAGTAAACTGAGATGTCATATACACCTTCTTGGGGCGAAATTGCGACATGCCTCCTTTGTACTCTGCCGGAAATATAAACTTATCAGTCCACTTCTTGTAATATGCAGACATGTGATTGGTGTTCACTGGATCAACTTCATCAATCAACACGTTCTCTTCGCCTTTGTAACCATCCCACCATATCTTTGTTGTCTTTAAATACAACTCATCAGCGGGAATCAAAGCCTTAACATAAGTGGACTTTCCACAACAAAACTTTCCGTAAATCCAAACTCCACAGGGATTGTCTAATTTAACGGGTTTGGGTAAGTGGAGAAAAAATATCTCTTTAGCAGCCTTCAAATACTTGAATTGAAACTCAGGAACCATTGATTGAAAATCACCGACCTTCGCTAACTCAAAGTTTTCTTCAAACTTCCTTTTTTGGGCAGCACCTCCTGCATTGCCAACCTCTGCAAACACCCCATGTTCATGGTAGTTACCAGAACCTCCTTTATATGTTTTCTTGCAATAATCACGTGCTTGTGTGCGGGTACCTTTGCGACGCTTAAGATGAAACCCGGGCAACAAACGTTTAAGACCGGCCAAAGTTTTCTTGTCTTTGAGAATTAAAAACCCCTGTAAATGCGGCCGTTGTGACTCAGGGCAAACCTCAGGCTGGTAAATAATATAGTCACAATACTCCAATGTTGAAAGACGTGCGACATCATCCACCTCAAACGTAGTGAACCACCAGTCCTTACACGGTACGTCACGAGCTCCGGGCATTTTGAAAATGCCACTACACCAGACTACAAAAACGCCGACTGACTGGCAACTTTTCAAGACCTTCTGGATCGTACGGAGACCCCGTGGACAACTATTTAACCCAGAAAACCTTTTTAAAGAGTTAACCATTGAATAATGCTCCGTATACGGAGCCTAAACGGCGCACGGTTCTGAATGTTCAGAGTGACTATCTAAACGGTGTGCAATAAAAAAAAACGGTGTTTTTAAAGAAGTAATACGCACATTTTAATTAAAATTTGCGGTGAATGGAATTTTCATACATTTGTTTACACATATAAAACAGATGTATGAAAAGTTTATTTACCGCAAATTTTAATTAGCTCTACGGTTCACACGCTGACGGTAACACGCACGCTGACGGGGACACGCAGTCAGTATCGTCACAACATATACCACTACAGACACATTCACTATCATTCGCTTCATCACAATTTGACGCACAAGAGCCAAAACAATCTTCCGGAGCCGGGGTCGGGGCCGGAGTTGGAGCCAAAGTTGGAGCTGGGGCCGGGGCCGGGGTCGGGGCCGGAGTCGGAGCCGGAGTTGGAGCCGGTATCACAATAACCGACACAGAATCGCCATTAGAATTGGTCACGTAAACAAAAATACCGCTGGGGCTGACAGCCACACCCGTGGGCGAATCCCCGACAAGGATGGGCGATCCGACTACGCTGTTAGTATTGGTATCAATAACCGACACAGTATCGTCATTAGAATTGGCAACGTAAACAAAATTACCATTGGGGCTGACAGCCACACCCGTGGGCCGAGACCCGACAAGGATGGGCGATTCGACTACGCTGTTAGTATTGGTATCAATAACCGACACAGTATCGCCATTAGAATTGGTCACGTAAGCAAGAGTACCGTTGGGGCTGACAGCCACACCCGTGGGCCGAGACCCGACAGGGATGTGCGATCCGACTACGCTGTTAGTATTGGTATCAATAACCGACACAGTATAGCCATTAGAATTGGCAACGTAAACAAAATTACCATTGGGGCTGACAGCCACACCCGTGGGCCGAGACCCGACAAGGATGGGCAATCCGACTACGCTGTTAATATTGGTATAAATAACCGACACAGTATCGTCATTAGAATTGGCAACGTAAACAAAATTACCATTGGGGCTGACAGCCACACCCATGGGCGAATCCCCGACAGTGATGGGCGATCCGACTACGCTGTTAGTATTGGTATCAATAACCGACACAGTATCGTCATCAGAATTGGCAACGTAAACAAAATTACCATTGGGGCTGACAGCCACACCCATGGGCCTTAACCCGACAGTGATGGTGGTCGGAGGCGACTCTGGATCCGGAGTTGGAGCCGGATCCGGAGCCGGAGCCGGGGCCGGAGTTGAAGCCGATGCGTTGCAAAATAACAATTGCCGTAAGTTACAATTTGAATCGCAAATAAAAGTTGCAATACCCGAAACGTTTGTGCAATTAACTTGTAACGCAGATAGCCAAACCATATTGGTTTGAATCAAATAATCGCCAATATTGGATAAATTAACAACGGTACCGGCAGCAATGCATATCTGAGCACCGTTGTCGTCTGGTGCAATTTCCAGTGAAATGTACGCAAGCGATGCAGCAATTCCACAAATTAACACAAATTTAGTCAAATTAATTAAAAACGACCGTGTTATCCGAGGACTTACTGTAGAACGACGGGAATCATATCCCATGTATTTGTTTTCTTCGTTTTCCCACATTTTTTTATACATACACGCGCGGTTACGGATATACGCATATATATGTGTAAACAAATGTATGAAAGGTCCACGTGACAATGCAAACTTTAATTAGATCTACGTGTCATATTACGCCTGCAAGTATATTTAATTACAAATGTTAATATACGGACCTTTTATACATTTGTTTATACATATAAAACAAAAAAACATACGCATAACTGTCGGGTTTTTTATGAATTTACTTTAAACATGGTTTATAATTCATTTTAAATAATGAGCAACCTAGCACACGCGGATATTGTGAATATTGCAGTACTGCAACGCAAATTCCACACATGGGTTGCAATACCACATTCCCGGTGTATACCGGGTGTATGTAAAATGTGTATGGATTTCGACACGTCCACGAATATAAGCATTTGCAGCAAAGATTCTCATAATGTACACGTATGCACACGGAACTCATGTCAGTACTCGGAAGAAAACTATACAACAAACGATATTGTGTGCACCCTCACGGGTGTCGTTATTAGTTCCTGTAACAGCGTGCCAGAGTTTGTGCCAGTTGTAAAACAGCGGACGTGTCGGTTTAAAATCGAATGTCGGTTATCTACAATTGATGCTGTAATAAACGTTGCAATTGCGTGTAGCAGTGTTTCAATTCAACCAACGTTGCGGATTGCATCAATTGCATTAAGGGATATTATTTATGCAACATGGATTGCGTGCACGAGTTGTGCGCATCAACTTGGACGGGCAACACCAAGAAAATTAATGTTCTTTTCTGCGACGTGTATTTTTATGATGCGGTGTGGTATACAGCCACATCATATTATTCCAAAAATTGCCGAGTTAGCCAGCATTAAAAAATCAAGCATGGTTGCTTGTCTTGCTCGTCGACATGCAATTCGGTTTACGCCAAAAACAATGTCGGATTACGGCACATTAACATTAAAACACATCAGCGGCCTTTCATCATCCGTCATAACCATTTTGCGATGCAGAATAACAGAGCTCCTGCAGACGTCCGGCCTCAGCATGCCGATATTGTAATTCCGCGTACTACTTCTGTGAAATTAGTGCAAAATAGCACCGAATTTGTTAAAAATCCGGCAACTGCTACTGACATCTCGGCAAGCGAAAATGCATTCTATACTGGATCGCCCGTTCTTGGAGTGTATACCAACGAAACGTTTTCGTGGCGTGTCGTGTTTGGTCCATATATTCCGGATAAGCAGCTCACACTTGAAGATTTATGGGAGCAGAATCGTCGCGGTCTGCTGCCAGTATCGCGATCGCTGTCCGGCACGACAAAGCGCAACGCCTCACGCAAATAACGTACAAGATTACAACTAAACTCAAAGAATATGACAATATTCCAATTTTAAACAGCGCGGAACTCGCTATGGCTCGGACAGAACTCGAGCGTCTTACAGTAATAAAAAACGAGTTACAGGCTCATATTAATAACGCAGATTTGGCAATGGCTGCGGCAGCAAAAACCCGGCCTCCCACTACGTGGTTTTCTTGGATATTACCCGAACCAGAAGTTGAGGAATCAACTTAATTTTTTTTTTTAAAAAATTCATAAATTTATATTTCTTTCTTCATACGTGTAAACAAATGTACGAAAGGTTAATTTACGTATAATGCCTATAACTTCTTTAACAAATAAACTGTACACAAATTTCAACTAAAGTTTGCATATAGACTTCTAAAACATCTATTTCCTGTTCGTCTGTACTGCGTCTGTATACGCAATTTTCCGATCGCCGACCATGGTACCGCGGATCGTCGCTGGCATATAAGCCGGAAAATGCTGCACGGAAATATGACGCTCTAATGCCGTCGGAACTTTGGGAGATCCGTGCGGCAAATAAGGGTAAGATTGACGGTGGTTCGCTGCAGCCAGTGAGTCCATGGTTCCCCACATTTCATGGTTATAGTAGGCTGGAAGTGGGATGTCACACACACACATACTTTGCCCTCCAACTCCGAATTCAGTCTGTATCAAAGTATCCTGATATTTGGCCACTGGCGTGTAATAAAACGGGCCCGGCAAAGAATGTGGGTGGACAGACTCTTGGTTTTCATTGGTGCAGACAAAAAATGGTCGATCGATCATAAATTTCCGGCATACGGCATCAAGGACTGGTGCAATAGATGGCTGCGAGCATCCGAAGCGCTTCGGCCCCATGCCTGTCATATTAATCCGCTGTGGGCGCAAAGCATTAATCTGATTGTAATCTGCAATCTGCTCAATCCAGCCTGGATTAATAGGCCGTACATTTTCCGGACAAATTTTCGAATACACATACAAAAGACGAAACGCTGGGAGTGTCACGGATATGTGTAGCAACTTAATAAGATCATCACACGAAAAATCATCGGATAGCCGTGTAAGTGCGACATCAAGAACATTCGGAAGAATCGACGGCTCTAATACGCCACGACGAAGAAAATCAAAATTGATCGCAAACCGTCCATCCTCTACCTCAACAGCTGCCCCTATATCTGCAATTTTTAAAACCAGCGCGCTCTTGTTAACAACACACATAGTGGTAAAAACCGCGCGTGCAGCCGGATCCGCACACTCGTTCACCATATCGTGCTCAAGTAACCGAGTGTGCGGCACAAGAAGATGGGACCCATTAATAACAAGAAAAGCTGCTTGAATACATTGTATCGGCGTTGCAACAAGATGTAGACTGTCTTGAACAATCCCGGCAATGGTTTGCAACTCTCCATCACACCCAGTCGATGCAACCCGCCATGTCAAATCCTGGGTTGCAATAATTCCAACAGTCCGTGTAAACTGGACACGCCCCCGAGCATGATCAGTAAAATCGATACGCGAACCCTGCAAACCTTTGATTCCTTCACAGATGAAATCAAAAATGTCAACGGCAAACGGACAGGTTGGTGAAATTCCAAGCGATGCCTGAAAAAGCGTACAAATAGTCGTTAAACTAATCGCGTAAATGATAATTTGTTTTGCGGATTCCTTATCTTCCGCAGACACTGCTAAACGAAGTAACGTGTTTTTGTATTTCGGCATAAGAACATACCGAACGCGCGTTTGAATGGCGCGCATCCCCTCGTCATTAACGCGGCTGACAAAAAACGGCGTATTGGTGACAAAGATCCCCCCGGCAATTGACCGCATCACCTGATGTTGGATCCTTTGCTTTTTATCCACCGCCACAATAGTGCGAACCGGCAGGATCTCGCCGTTCTGACACACATCCAGCATGTATTTGTATTTCGCCTTTACAGCTTCTGGTATCAGGCCATTCACCGGAATCCCAACCTCCGTGTCGTCTCCTAGAGTAAGATGTCGGTCCTGTGCCGGGTGGTATTCAGGAACAGGCACAAACTCTGCACGCAAACTGCCTTCGTGGATGTTTATGGCCGGCAATAACCCTTTAATTGATGTAAACAAAGACTTGACAAAAGATTTACCCGTCCCGCGATCTCCGTATAAATTAAAAACCAGTTTGGCTGGCTCAAGTTTTGACCAAGGAAATGACCCGGAAATATACAGCTGGATGTGCGTAAACCGACTGCAAATGCCCGTAAAATCACCAAACTTCCGAAATGCTTCGCCGTCAACTCGCGATATACTCGCGTCACTACAGACTAATGGAATGGCTAAAAACTTCTGGATTAATGCTTTTGCGGCAGATGTAACCCACTCCGGGGTTTCGTTTGAAGGACACAACATACGAGACAGTGCCCGAATAATAAGTCCGTCAAGCGACTCCACGGATTGCGGAATGGCTGTGACACCGAAAACAAAGTCTTTCATGTATTCCATGTTTTCAAACCAGTCCGGAATCGTATTCGGCAAAACGTCGTGGATATTGATCACGGGTATTCGCAGTCGCGGATCCGTGCAGCTAATGAGGTCTCTCAAAATAACTGCGTATGAAACACCTCGCGGGATCTGAATACCGGCAGTTTCGTATATCGCGTCAATGTGTCGGTTAGTCAAACAGATTGGAGGCATGGTCATACCCGACAGCATAGTCCCCAGTCCATCTAATGACATCTCAAGGCTAACAGGTCTCTCTCCGTCAAAGTGTCCGGTGATAAACACGTACTTTACCAATCGCTCTAGCTCGCGGCCAAAATCTCCACCTTTTGTTACGGCAATGTGCTGCAGCGTAGTCAACAATTTTTCAATTGTGTTGGAAAAAAACGGATTAAGCACATAATTGTCTTTGTGTTTGAGAATAATAGCCGCAGCAGTTGAATGTAACGTATCAACGTACTCATTAAACCCAACTTGATAGGCAGAAAAATTGCTGCATTCGTTCAATTTAAGCGGTAACGGAGACGCGTGTCCAATGCCCGGAAACGGCTCTGCAGTAATCGATTCCCGTAAGGTATTAAGAAACATTGAAAACGTTTGCATATATCCGGGCACATACACATTTGCTTTGCTGCTGCCAGGCTTCGGAAAATTAATCCCAACAAGGTTTCTCGCAATAATCACCGCAGTCGAAATCTTTGTAGTAATAATAACAAGAAAAACCCAAAACTCGGAAGTAAGACGATGCATAACAACAAAACTGCGCGGTGGTTCCATCGGTAAAGCCATTGATTTTGCATTGACCGTCACGGGCACGGAAATGCCATATTTAATAAAATCAACCAAAAACGACTGTGGACTGCGTACGGCGCGCATATCTGGAAACCCGTCAATATCGCTCTTTAAAAACACCGCAAACGACGTCACAAATCGTCCATCATTATCAATGTCAAATTGCGATACATCAACCTGGAAAAAAGGCGCAACTCTGCACGTTTCGCGCGACATTGAATTTGAAAAAAATGATTCTGTATTTTTAATTACAAGAAAAAGAAATTGAAATTTTATACCGTTGCATAAAAAAACAACTCATCACGTTTTTTTTTTTACAAAAAAACAACTCAGCACGTGTTTTTAAAAACGGAGTTAATCCTTTTTATGGACACCCATAAAGTGACGCCCCGTGGTATTTTTTTAAACTGCTGTCCAATCCCGACGCAAGATTCTTAAGCAATGGCACACGTAGTATTCAATTTAAATGACTTGGCCCCTTCACGTGGCCACATTTTGGCCGGACAAGGTCCCCTTTGTCTGACAAAATAATTGCTGCAATCCGCGCAGAGTGTATAAAGGATTTATGCACATTAAATAAAGAACATTTAAGAATGGCTACTCGTTTCAAACAAAGCGGTTCTTTTGTGCGGCCATTAATTGAATTAGATTGTTCGTTTAGCCATAATCCCGTTACTGCAAAAGAGGATATGAGTCGATATATTTCCACGATTACTCGAGCATGTGCAACTCTTAAATCCATTTCGATTGGATGCTATTGTGAATTTTATCAAAGTCCACGGTCTATGTTTAGCTCACGGGGTGCCGCACGTGGAGATGACATAATGAATCCATTCAAATACAATTATGTAAACGACCTAATGGAAGCAATTGGATCGTGCACAAACCTCAGATCGGTCGATGCTTGTTGTTGTTGCGTATTACAAGACGACTTGTGGATAGATACTTGTTTTCAAGATACGCTACAGAAATGTAAAAAGTTGACAACCCTAAAGTTAGCCACAAAATGCAATTGTGATGACACAGACAGACCGAGCATACTCAGATTTTTAACTGAACCTATAAAAACGCTTACAACAATTTGTTTTTATGGCATACGTATTCAAGATGGGGAATACACAGCGAATGCAATGAAGAAATTTATAAGCAGTTGTCCGGCTTTACACACATTGAAACTTGAAAATTGCGAACTCAATGTGAGTGCAGCAACAAGCATAATTGAGTCATGCGCAAATCTATCAATTTTGAGTTTTCGCGGCAACAATATTTACATGTTTTCGTCTTTTGCAGAAACGTTATTGAAAAGATGCGACAACTTAGAGATACTGGATTTATCGGGTAGTTATTTGAATGGTGGAGAGATGGTGTCTTTTGTTGAAATTCTGCCAAAACTACCCAAGCTAAAAAGTCTACTACTTAGTCACTGCAGCATGAACGCAACCCCATTGTCGACCGTTTTGTCACAATGTGTATCGTTAACTGACTTAGATATTTCGGGTAACTGGTTTTTTAATGATGGAGCAGAAGAACTGGTTTTGGTGTTGCCAAAGTGTCGTAGTTTGCAAACGGTGTTTATGAACGGGTGTTATATTAGCGAACCATGGAAAAATGCGTTGGCGAAAGCTTTGCCATCTTTTAAGCAGTTAGAGGAATTACGGTTTTATTTACACTGGACCCCTGCATTTCGTCCTGATTTGCCAGCACGTATGCGCGAATAATGACATGATAAAACACAGTCACATCAAATAACACCGTAAATGCGTTTTGTTTATACCGCCTGTGCTGTAAAGAGCGGTTAGACAAGTACACGTATATCTAATTAAAGTTACACACCATCATTTTATTTATATTTACCGCCGCATGCTTAGTTGTTATTTTTTAAAGAATAATAATATATGCGAAGAACCCATTTCCGTAATTGTTTTAAATGTCGTTTAGCAGCGAGTTGTATCACAAACCTGCGTGCGCACAGTTGTGGGACGACTCTGCAATTTGTTTTTGCATTCGACAAAATACATGTGAATTGTGTTGCAGCGACTTAACCGCAGTGGACGTATGCGGATGTGTTCATGTTGCGCTTATATGTCCTGCGTGCCATCGTTTGTGGATGGCGTCTGCGTGTGTTTGTGTAAAATAAACGCCAGCTGTACTCGGACATTTAAAAAATAATGTAACATTATTTTTCTTTACGTTAATAAAACTATCGTGGTTTTTAAATAAATTTGTTTGTCAACTCCTCGGCAAAAACAAATGTCTGAGTACAAATACCGATGGCGTTTATTTTCCACACACCAGGATCTGCCTTTGGAAAAAAGCATCTTTGTCCTATTGGATGGCCCGTTGTAATCAGGTATTTCAATGGCAGCTGAGGGTGAAGAGTAAGTGGCAGGAAATACAACTAAGCATAGTAAATTTACATACCCAACTACAAAAATTTGCACATACCCCCCTTTTAGATATATATATATATATATATATATATATTTTTTAAAAAATAATATTATTATATATATATATATATATCTAAAAGGGGGGGTATGTGCAAATTTTTGTAGTTGGGTATGTAAATTTACTATGCTTAGTTGTCTTTTTTTATTTCAAATTAATAAAAAATAAAACGGGGATTTATGCGAACCGACACCGTAGTGTACATAACCGTAAGCTTTGTTTAAATATATGCAAGAGTAGTACGTAATACAGACCAATTCTGCATGTCAAGCCGGAATTGTATGTTTATTATTTTTGGTTTATAAAAAGAAATCCTTAAATAAATTATGTCATTTTTCTGCCATGATTCTAAAAAGTGTGGTTGGTGACATTTTGTTGGCACCCGAATCGTATATCGCGCAACAATGCAATTGTGTCACTGTTCGATCACACGGGTTGTCCAAAGCAATCGCCGTCACGTATCCGTGGGCCGATGTGTATAAACATCGATCCGTTGACGGGAATAGGAATTGCACAACACATCCCGATATACCTGGCACAATTAAAGTATTAACGTCAAACAATCGATCCGTCATTTGCATGTTTGCACAATGGGCACCAGGAAAATGTCACGTGTATTCTAAATTCTATCCATCTGCGTTGTATTCCGATGACGAAACAAATCGTCGTGTATGGTTCAAAGCATGCCTAGATAAAATCGATGGTCTAAACCTCGACGTTGTCGCAATTCCAGCCTATATTGGATGTGGCCTTGCAGGGGGAAGCTGGGTGCATTACAAAAAAATGATCGAGGCAGCAACAACTCCGTTTATTATTTATAAATTATAAACGTGCTTTTGAATAAACAGAATAAATCAATTTTTTTAAAAAGTTTAATAGACAGTAAATTGTTCACGGGCAAATTTGACAATATATCAGATACACGCGTTTACACATCTATATATAACGCACATTTTTATTTTCCGCAATTAATAATATGTTGGAACCCACCGAGCAAATATTTCGCAAAAAAATGGCCGATACGGTACTGCGCCACCGCGAAATAAACACTCAAATTATTCTCGCGCAACACGAAAAAATCGCACAAGCTCGACAAAGTAAAAACGAGGCTTTACTTCTATTTCAAGAACAAGATAAACGTGATTTAAATGAAACGTCCGCCAAATTTGATATACCTGATTATGGAATATACGAGGATGAGCAAGATCGTATTGAACACGAACTATATCGCATACAAACAACCTTTGATTTAATAAACAAACAGAGAATTCAAATGCAAGAGATGGAGATTGCTCGACTTCAAGCAGAATACGAACGGTCCAAGGATCACTATTCTGTTGCATCGTGGCAATCCGTAGAAGCATCACTTCGTCCTAAAGTTAACAGACATGCAATTCAACCCCGTGATCAATCCGTAGAAGCATCACTTCGTCCTAAAGTTAACAGACATGCAATTCAATCCCGTGATCAATTGAAGATGAGTGCCAGCAAGGAATGCGGATTCTGCAAGAGGAATGGCGAAGGATTGAAAGCCTGTTCGCGCTGTAATGTCGTATATTACTGCAATCAAGAATGTCAGAAGTCTCATTGGAAGTTACACAAGCCCAATTGTGCGTTGACAGCACATGCTCCGGAAGCTTTGATTGAAATACCTTCTGGTGCGCCTAAAATACCAAAACAAGACTATGGCAGTGCACCAAAATCATTCCCGCGTCCCAACCCTGTATTTGTACCAGGGGTTGCAAATAGGCGCGCGCAAAATCTGCCAAATTTATTATTAACAACCGCCGATGTTAGTTCAATCCAAAATTTAATAGCTGTGACAAATAAGTGGACTGAAATTAACATGGATATTCTTGGTTGTCGCGACGCAGACCATTTAAATCTTTCTATCTCAAACTACGGACTTGGCAATGGCAATTATAAAATGGTCTCTTTTCATACGAATTTATCGGGGTGTATTGGCGCAATATTAACATTGCGCAAACGTCAATTAGTAGCCGCGAAAGGGCAGAAACTCACCCGTATACTGCGCTATGATGGCAATTGTTGGATGAATCTTGTGCAAACATTCAATCCGCGTACATACATGCAAACTCAGAGGTATCATATATATTCGGAAGAAGACAAGGACGACGTAAATTTTCATATTGATGACGAATTAGATGAAATCAATCGAGCACTACGCGTGCTTGACGGGTCGATACCCGCCGAGCTTGTTGCCTTCAAGAAACGCCATGGTTTCTAAGCAGCCAAAATAAGCGATGCAACGATTCCGCCAAATACAATAAATTTAATTAGACTCGGTGACAAACCGGCCTTTTTGCCTTGTTTGCGCAGATTTTCATACTCGTATTCCTGATTTTCTTTTAGTTCCCGCGGACTGTTACTATACCGTCCGCGCGAGTTGTTTAACATGGGTTCTTCATCCCATCCACACGAGTCGTATGACATTTTTTGTAAAAACCTGTTCCAGAAGAATGGTGGGAAGAGGACTTCTGATAGTCTTTGAAGGTTGTGATCGCTGCGGGAAGAGTACTCAAGCGAAGCAATTGCTGGATAAGTTTTTATCAAAGAATGTGCCAGCGGAACTGTGGCGGTTTCCGGATCGCACCACACGTATAGGCATTTTGATCGACGAATATCTTTCCAAGAAAACGGAATTGGATGATAAGGCTGCTCATCTTTTATTTTCGGCGAACCGCTGGGAAAAGCATCCCGAGATGTTGCGGAAGCTTGCTGACGGTGTCAATCTTATAGTTGACCGATATACGTTTTCCGGTGTTGCTTTTACAGCAGCCAAAGGCTTGGATGCAGCGTGGTGTGCAGTTCCTGACCGAGGATTATCAGCACCGGATTTGTTGATACACATGGAGCTACCCTCAGGTGAGGCTGAGGGCCGAGGAGGTTTTGGCGGAGAGCGATATGAAGTGTCTGAGTTTCAAGCAAAGGTGAAAGAGCAGTACGCACATCTTTATTCCAGTTTAGAGTCTGTGAAACCAGCTGTGCTTAATGTAAGTGGTTTGTCTGTTGACGATGTTGGGGCAATTGTGGATTCATTGGTTAGTACCGCATTTTTGAATGTTCCGAGTCAAATCAATGCGTTATGGTGATCGTTGTACGCATGCATTATGGCACCGAGGGATTGTTACGAGTTTTGCTTAATCTGAAAATGTGTTTATGTACATTTTGTTGATGGATATCATTATGTTATTTTATTTGATAAAGTTGTTATAGTTAATAATAGATATTTGATCAATTCAATTAATATTCGAAATCACCAAAAAATTATAATTACCCTTTATTTTTTATATTGTTATTTAATTAAACCTAAATATCTTTATACCAAATTATAAACTCGCGTCGCTTAAAAACGCTGCTTTACATACCGGATGTACCGAATACACGTCTTTCCAGCGAGAATCGGTGTGCTTACTGATTGCGTCCCACCACGCAGATTTCCGGACAAACGCGTGCATAGAACCAAGGTTTGCGTGAAACTCTGAAATAATACGTGACGTTTTTACCGACGATGGTCGGTAATTTGTAATCTGCAGACCTTCAATAGTCTGCGCTCGCGATATTGCCACGAGCGCCATACCCGTTGCAAAACAGTTTCCAAGATCGACAATAACCAACGAAATTGATGCGCCCTGACATTTGTGCATTGTCATTGCCCATGCAAGCATGAGTGGAATCTGAGTCCGACTCAGTGTTCCAGTCCCCGTCATCACACGGTCAAACGATTTTGGTGTTATAATGGCTTCGCGCCCGTTGTCAAAAATCACCACCGGGTAAATGTCGTTTAATACCGGCCCGTCAATTGAATCCAATTTTCGCTTGTAAGCGGGGAGTCTTGAAAACCCGACAACAACGCCTCTTGAACCATTTACAAGCCGGTTTGCAGACCCGTCTGCGAGCTCGTTTTGAATACACATTACCTGCGCTCCGCGCCGAAGTATTAATTCTTTTGCAGCAGGGCACGTTCGGTCAAAAAATTGATCTTTTACGAGTTGGTCTTTTGCTGTTGCTTTTGCGGCAACTGTCCGGATATCCGGATCAATGTATGTATTATCCGCAGCATTATACGTATGCTCTGAGTTAACATCCAGTTTTTGTAGCTCTGTTTGGTTCAAATCATCAACGGAATTGCGCGTCGAAAACAGCCGGGTTGGCTGAATATCGTTTTTCACCGTTAGTTCGCGTCGCGTAGAGTCTATGAGAAGATCAATGTTGGGCGACGTCCGTATGCCTGCTCGAATATCCGTCAACGCAGAAATAAGAACAGAGTCGCGTGTCCTAAAACTCTGAGACAATTCAACAACAACAAAATTCGCCATTCGCCATGTGAGTGTCTGAAACGCATAATGGCCCATTGTTTCCGCCAACCCAAACGGTACATTTACAGACAACATTTTAACGCAATGCTCTAAATATTTTCCCGTGTGTGCGAGACTTGGCTTATCGGTGACGTTTCTCACCGGCGGCAACTGCGAAAAATCGCCACAAAACACAAGCTGTAGTGGTGGCAACGAGTTTCGCGCACTTGCAATCCCATAAACATAATGGTCAAGAAATTCGGCATCTACCATTGAAATCTCGTCAATAACGAGTGTGCATACCTGTTTCCAAAATTTTGCCTTTGATGCCATTTGCGAAAATTTTTTAGTCGTGCCTTCTACAATCCCAGGCCCGGGCACGGCGTGCATGGTTTGGCCTCCGATCAGCAGTGCTGCAACACCCGTTGGCGCTACAACAAACACAGATTGCTTGCCATTTTTTTTTTTTAGTGCCGAGATTACTTGCAGCAATGTGTGCGTTTTACCCGTCCCGGGCCCTCCCGTCAAAAACACGTTTTTACCCGAAAGCGCGAGATCGACTGCCTGTTTTGCTTCTGCCATTCGTTGAAAAAAATGACATGTTTTGGAAAAATGTTTATTACACTAAAAAAAATCTAAAACTCGCGTCTGTACGCAGTTTGAAATAAGTGGAATCAAATCTGATATATAATCAACCGACGGGGTTCCACAACACAAAATATACATCCGAACATACTCTTTTGCAGATTCAAGTGGGAATCGTTGTAACAAATACTTTGCTGCCATTTCCGGTGACTGCTTAGTTAAATTCGGATACATACCCTGCTGCTCACGCATCATGCACGCAGTTAATGTTTCTATTGACACCCCGGACACTCCGAGCCGTAAATTTACCGATTCTAGGACAGATTCCGGCATTACACGTCGGATTGTCTCGTCTGGTCGCCGCAGAATTACACGTCGGATTGTCTCGTCTGGTTGCCGCAGAATAACCGTCATATCTCAATCTGAAAAATGGATACTTATGGGCCAACTTTCTGTATTTGCGTGCCAAATACGAAACCTAATTATTGTAATAGCAGTTCCCACAGACTGTAGCAATTTCGGTTTAAAATTTGAGCATAATAATATATATGTGTAAACAACTGTATGAAAAGTCTATTCACCGCAAATTTTAATTAAAATTTGCGTATTACTTCTTTAAAAATACGCAAGCGTATTTAATTAAAATTTGCGTATAGACCTTTCATACATTTGTTTACGCACATGTAGTAGGCATTACGCACGTGCTCGCGTATTGATTGCAGTCCTCGCCGTTTCTACAACATAAACTAGTACAGACATAGTTACCAAAACTTCCTGACGCACAATAGCCTTGAAACGGGGTCAGAGCCGGGGTCGGTGGCCAATTAATATTTCTACCCCCAGCAACCCCCAGCGTATTTGCCATTCCAATTCGGAGTGCTACAGTAATCAAAATACTGGTCGCACGGACCATTTGTATTATAATTACAATTATAAAAACCTGGAGCTGTACTCGCTGTGCAGAGATTCTTACAATAATAATTACAGTCGCTTTCGTTGAGGGCACACCAAGTTTCCTGCCCCGGGGCCGGAGTTGAAGCCGGGGTCGGGGCCGGAGTTGGGGCCGTTATAATTATAAAATTCGAGCTATTAGATCCGGTCAAATTTCCATATAGATTTACGACCGACGCTTGGGTGTTACCACCCACGCCGCTGTTTTGGTTTTGATTTGTCATTGATCCGTATACAGTTATTACACTAGTTGTTAGGGCTATTAAGCCATTCGAACCTATAACAACACTGCCTGTAATTATTACGTCGTTGGTTTCCCATACAACGAGACCGTTAGAACCTTGGTCATTATAAATATTTAGGGTACCAGCCATTATTAGGCTTCCAGGATTCGCAACATATATACCCGTCCCAACCGTATTTTGTACTGTAACAACGCCCGTGATAGCAGCCTGCCCTAAAATAAACAGTCCGAGACTTCCCGGGACCGAATTATAAACGTTGATAAAACCATTATTACATACGAGATTACCCAAAATATCAATACGTAAACAGTAGAGCGAGGCAGGAACCCGAATGCAAGCAACATTAAGGACGCCGCCAGCGTTTATTGTTATAGAATTTTGAGATATGGTTATACATTGTTTGACGGTTAATGTGCCACCAATTGTAATATTCCCAGTAATTGTCGTGCATTCGTTTATGTTTGCGTCCCATGTTACGGTAAATCCCGCACTAATCGTAAACCCTTGTGTTAAGTCGACATCGCCAAAAATTGGATTGGTGATTGTTCTGTTTTCATTAAATGTCAGTGGCGTCGGAGCAACCGCCGGAGCCGGAGTTGAAGCCGGGGTCGGGGCCGGAGTTGGGGCCGTTATAATTATAAAATTCGAGCTATTAGATCCGGTCAAATTTCCATATAGATTTACGACCGACGCTTGGGTGTTACCACCCACGCCGC
>Ga0209247_1000001_pt1 | contig 115786 bp, 161 predicted proteins | sample LauGreSBDMM110DN_2_FD_188212 | JGI IMG/M metagenome (GOLD analysis project Ga0209247, IMG submission 188212) | Freshwater lake microbial communities from Lake Michigan, USA - Su13.BD.MM110.DN (SPAdes) (version 2) | ecosystem: Environmental > Aquatic > Freshwater > Lake | place: Lake Michigan... | reverse complement strand
ATTTAATTCTGTCCAGACATGAGTTTCCAGGGACCCAAAAACACGCGAAAATTGTACAAAAGTTTTTGTATCATAGAAACGTACTTTTCTTCATAATACAATTAAGAAAGAGTATTTCAGATTTTTTGGGTCTGACTCAAGTGACAAACGACTCACCGCAACCGCAAGCCCCCTTGGTGTTAGGATTATCAAACACAAACTCGGATCTCAGTTTGTCAGTCACAAAGTCCAACCGCGTGCCCACCACGTGCATCAACGCCTTGTTGTCCACCAAAACCTTGACGCCGCGAGGACCCTGTACCAACTCGTCCAACTTGGCTGGTTTGTCCGCATAGGACATTGCGTACGAGAGGGCGCTGCATCCACGCGACACAATTGACAGCCTAAGAAAATCCTTCTGACGGTGCGCCAGCAGCTCAAGGATGCGCCGCGCAGCCGCTTCCGAAACTTCCAGTGCTTGCTTCTTCATTCTTAATACTTGGAGAAGATCTTCTTTGCCCCATTACCGTCTGGCTTGTAGTAATTGTCAATGAAAATTCGCTGAATCTTGATAATCTTGTCTTCGTCGCGCACTACGGAACCGTCGGGGCGGAGGTAAATGTCCTCCCCGACCGGATTGAACTTCTGGCGTTTCATAGGACGACAGGTACGGCTATCAAAATCGGACCTGAATACATCATTATCAAAGTTCCCGATATATTGGTCTTCCATCTTTGGTATCACCTATGTGCTGAATTTTACCACTTGCAATTCCTTCGCGAAACTTGAGGACCCACTCGATATGAGTCGGGGGACCGTTCACACGCTCAAGACACTTTGGACACTTGCAAGCGTTCATAGACTTGAATTTAGTTCATAAAATGTTTGCCCCGCCTGGACAAGACACGAAAGTTTATACAAATTTTTGAAAATTTGGACAGGATGAAGAACGTCTCATAGATGGAAACAATTGTGAAACTAAATGCCATGGAAAAGAACCGTTGTAATACCAATGCTTCTTCATTATGAAGAGACTAGCATTCATATATTTAACTGTCGAAAATCTTATATGCACATTCAAGCTGTGGGTCTGCGTCGATAGCTCGCCTCTCGTTCCCGTAAATCTTGATGAGATCGGGCAACTCGGAAATGGGTGTGTCGCACAGTCCCTGAATACCCTTTGCTGGATCCCACCCATTACTGTGCGAGTGATGATATGGTCCTTCTTCTGAATTTAGGGTGTGAATTGTTTTTTTAATTTCTTCAGGTGTCATGTGCTTCTGAAGAACCACCTGAGCCGAACAGTCCTGAGTCAGATAATTTGGATCTGGAATTTTTTGGGTATCAACACCCTTGTTCCGTATGTCAGTTATATAGTCCTCGACCTTCTCAAAATTACTTACCCGGTCAAACTCATCCCTCCATTTTGAAACAAAATTGCCATTAGGGATAGAGGCGAAGAACCAATTTTCTATAGGGGGGTAATCATCGAGCGTCTGATTGTCTTTTCTGTGATACGAAAAGAACTCGAACCCCCGAGACTGTTGCTCGTGAATAATCCAGTTGTGAGATCGCGTCGCAACCACTGAAGCGTCCGACCAGATGCCCCCATACTTGGCAACCAGGTGGACCCTCACAAAGTCTGCCGTCCTCTGAATAAAGTCGTTCTTCTTGCTTGAAAAGTCAACTTCGGGAAGATACTCTGGAAGAGTCTTGGGAGTGACCACGTTGATTGTAAAGTCCGGACTAAACTTGCGCCAACTTTCAATAGACTTTTCAACAAAAGGTGGAGGGCTATCCGAATCCCAAAACGTCCAAATAGTTCTGGGAATTTCTTTATTTGTGAAATTGCTACTTCTGGGCCAAAGCAAAAACACTAATAACACAAAAATAACTAATAGCAGCCACATCTGTAATTACACACGAAAATTAAAATCGTCATTTATGGAAGGAATTGCACACTTGTAAACAAGCTGAACCTTGGTCAGTGTCGTGTTATAATGGTCTCGAAGACCGTACAAAGATTGAATGAGTGCATCAGTTTTACTCTTTTTGATCAATATGCACGAACTTGGAGTAGTTGAGTTTGCATGGAAAGTCTGGAATAAATCCACGAGTACCGTCAGATACATTTCAACTACTTGATTAATGTCACGCTTGCGCTGATGAGACTTTTCACGCTGCTGAATTTTCTTCTTGAATTCATTTTCATCTATGTCTCCTATCATGAGCTTGATACGAAGGTCGCGATTTCCATTGATTTCATCTTGAAAAGCGTAACGTGGTAAGATGACATACCTCCCATGACCATGCGAACGATACGCATTTGTAATAATAGTTTGAATTATTGGTGAAATTTGCATAGCTCTAATAATTAGGTGCCAGTCCGGCAAGCCACCGCATGGTATATCACCTGGCTGACGCGCCAACCCGCCGTGCGTTCGTTGATATTCGTAATAATGAGGATTGTGAACAGTGTGCGTCTCGATGCGACCTGTGCGCCAACTGAAAGCCGTGTGGCACTGAGTACACCACATCTGGTCGCACCCGTTAATCTTGAAAATCATAGCTGAACACTGCGGGCAGTTTCGTGAATCCTTGGCAAGTAATTGAGCAGTCGCGACATTGTTTGGGTCACATGTGTGCTCAGCATCCTTGGCAAGCCCCTTCACTTCGTGACAATCTGGACAACTCCAATTCTCACAAAGTCCACACTTCCACGCCGTACTCAAGAAACCCTTACAATCAGCGTAAGGGCAAGCGCGAACAAACGCGCGTTTTTCTATATCGAACCGACGCCCGTGAATACGCTCAATCAATTGAAACTGCTGCCACTCGCAAGTTTTGATATCAATATCTATATTACTCCATTTCTTTCGATGCTCTTGTGCAAGATTGTGTCGAAGTACAAGTGCTTCAAATTCGTTTGTTGCATCAAAAGAAGTAAGCTCCCGATGTTCTATGCTCGTCCACATACGAAGTTCAATGTCTAATGCTTGTCGCAATTCTACAATTTTATTTGAAATATTGCGAACCTCCTTTTCGAATTCAACATAGACCTGTGTTGCGGGCATCATACTCTTCTCGCGCTCAAGCAAAAGGTTCTCACGCCGCTCCTTGTATTTTTTTGTAACGAATTTTTGAGTAAAATTGTTTGAAAGTGTCTCACGAATCCACCCCTTGCGACACGCCATACAGTGTGCATCCTGTACCGTGTCCAGGAGATAACGCTCGTTGCAATCTGTACAAGATTTGTATTCACAAAATGGACAATTCACTTGAGCATGATTAGACTTGTTGAATACCTCATCACACACCTCACATCTATGAGACATTCTTCTTCTCTTCTATACTCTTAGAGCTTTTAAGTCGGTTGTGCGGGGGGGTGTAGGGCTTTTTCACTTTTATACCGTGTTTAGAAATTACAATTGGAACTGCGAGTTCATCTTCTTCATCAGCAATGTCTGCCCATCTCATTTTGGGCGGCTCACTCGACATTCTCTATTAAGAAATCTTCTTTTTAACCGGCTTGATAACCTTCACCTTGGGAACCTTGGATTTGGATTTCACGGGGGGGTCAGCTCCAAAAATTCTATCAATCACCTTTTGCCGCTCATCCGATTTGGAATCCATCATCTTTTCCCACGCAATGTGTTTCTTGATACGATCCTCTGGCATACCAGCCTCTTGAAATACAGCGAGCCGCTCCTTGAGCGGAGGCAATGTGGTTTTCCTGCTATAAAATTCAGCAATCATATCACGGTTGTATTCAATAGGTGGCTTGGGTGCCTTGGGGATACGCGGCGGGCGCTCCTCTAACCACTTTTTGCACAGCTCGATATAACCTGACTGATCATTTTTCGTGATCATCTTCTCAGCATAAAACTCGTATTCATACTGAGGGGTCCACTTGGACACTTCTCGCTCAGCATAGTCTCCGCGGTGCATTTGGGTGCAAATCTCACCAACACGACCGGAAGTGCCCGTCGGTACGACACGTATTCTCGTATCGGTGACCCATCCCGAAACTGCGGCGCCCCCTTGCTGAACAGTCGTGAAAACCTTAGAGACGCCCCCGAGCTTACGCAACGTGGGACGCTTCAAGGTGCTCATTTTCTATAATCCACCAACTTCATTCTTGAGCGTAGACAGCACACGAATTTTTTATACACATCTTATAGATGTTAAAAATTGTAATTCAAATTATTCATATACTTGTAAGAATATTTATAGTTGCAACGCCATTTTTGGGAGGTGATTACCTTTTGTCTATACATGCATTAACAATTCCATTTGTGATGCTACATTGGGCGACCAATCAGACAGTCTGCGCCTTGACAGAAATGGAAAAATTAGTATCTGGAAAAAAAGAAGATGAAACATTTTTTGGGCAAATATTTACACCAATTTATAAAAACGAATCATTCGTAGGGACTATTCTCAAACCTATATATACAGTACAAGACAAGGAGGAAGAAAAGAGACTTGTTTGGATTGGTTTAACTTTGCTATGGTTCATTACACTCTTCAGGTTGTCGCGCTCAGATTTTAGCTATCTTCGTGCCGAGGTTGTACGTGCTTTTGAAATTCTCACTCCTCGTCCTCGTACTCAGAGCCAAAGCCAGTAGCCTCGGCGTCCACTGCCACGTCCTCGTCCTCCTCCTCCTCGTCAGACTCCTCGAGCATAGCAGCCAGACGCTGAGCAGCAGACAGGTCGGGCGCCTTGGTCTCCGGCATAACCAGCTCGAAATCGTCGCCATCGCTCGTCAGAGGGTTGCCGTGCGACTCGCACAGGTTGCACGCCTCACCCTTCGTGTCAAGGGAGTGAGTGTGCAGAGGCTGCTCCTGCTTCTGCACAGTCTCCTTCTTAGCCTTCTTGGGCGCAGGCTCGCCGCTCTGCTCCTCGTCGTACTGACGCTGGTGGCGCTTGCAGAAGCAGCCCCCCTTCAGAGAGCTAAACTTGCAAGCCTCCTTCTTAGAGGTTTGCGCCTCGCAAGTCTTCTTCTCCTTGGAACCCTCCTCCTTGTTCGCCTTGATAGGCACCTGGACCTTCTCACCGTCCGAGTTGATGATTTCAACCATCTTGGGCTCGCGCTTCTTGTACGCGCGCTTCACCTTGACTGCCGCATCCGAAACCTCCAGATACTTCGCCTGAAGCTCCTCAAAAGGCAGCTTGTAGTCATCCGAAATCTTCTGCAGAAAAGCAGTGTCGCGCTCGCGGACCATCTTGTCAACAACCAGAGCAAAGTTGGTAGCCATTTCGCCTTGTGTAGTAGAGGTGTTTGGTGTTTAAGCGACGATTGGTGAACTTGGAGAGTTGAGTGATTCTCTAAGCTGAACCTAAACCCTACCTTCGACACGACACGAAAATTTTGCCACGTCATCACGTGAACTCACTCTCCCGTACCCACGCATTGCACACGTATTTCGTGCCGGACGAAATTGGCAGACCGGCGTGGAGAGCTTTGGGGTGGCATTTATCCTCTGTTCCAAGTGGTTTAAAGAATATAGCAGAACCTGGGGGAGCTTTCATCTTCAAATCTCCAAAATCTGGAAAATGAGTTTCACCGTCTGTAAAGTCTTCATTCAAATAAACGAGTAAAGTCCCGACCCTTTGTCCTCCTTTATTTTCAAAAAGCGAACACGCCTCAGAGTCCTCGCAACAGGCGTCGTGGTGCGCGCGATAATACGTCCCGGGCTTGTATCGAACCACCTGTAAATCTTCTGCATTTTTGTAACATTTACCTGTCAATTCACATGCTCGGTCTAAAATCTTGCGCGCCACTGGATCATCCTTGCCGATCCACGCAGTCTCACTCGTGCGTGACTCGTCAGGTCCGTCAATACCCACCACTGAACTCCGTGCAAATGAGCTCTCAGCCTTGTTAATTATATAATCACACTCGGTTTGATCTAAAATATCGTGAATCATCTGAGGTCCGTCCCATGGCATTTCTTCAGTCTCAAAACCCCTGGACCTATCCCTGACTATCCATATGACCAAAAGTCCAATAAAAAAGGAAACGATAACTAGTGTCACCACGAATCTCTTCATCTAAGAGTACCCAATAATTTTTTAGCCTTGGCAATGCTCCTGATAATTCCACGGGCTTTTCTCGCCGCCAGAGTCTTGTTCTTGGCTCGGATAGCCTTTACAAACTCGGTTGTTCTGGGAGTCTTGGGTGATGAAACCTTCACCTTCTGGAGTGCAGCGACGCGCGCAGTATCGCGCAGACCCTTCTCCGGCTTGTTTTTACCAAGTGGATTTCTGGGCATAATCTTTTTGTAAACGAATGAACCTGCAAGAACAACCAGGACATCCTTGTACATGTACTTGAGCTTCTTGAGTGGGAGACCGAATTTCCGGGAAAGATCAGAGTTTATATGAGTCCGGCTAGTCCCTGGGATGTACGCGAGCGTGCAATCCACGAAATCCTCACCCTTTTCATCCTTGAATTGAAGGACGTGATACGTGCGCTTACCAGTTGCAGGTATATAACTCTTGCGCGCGTAGCTCTTAATCTTGAGCTTGTCTGGGCGTATGAAACCTTTCATAAAGTTGTACATTATGTCGTACATCTTGAATGAATATTTTTCAACCTCCTCCTCAGTCAAAGGGTGGTTGACTGTAAATGTAAAGTCAAAATCAGTCGTGCTTGCCACCTTTTTCGGGATAGGATCAACCCCGCGCGCCATAAGGTACAGCTTGACAGCCATACCTCCTCCCAGTGATATAACAAAATCACGCGTGGGAATAGTCAGAGCCTTGTGAGTTTTACAATATCCTAAAAATTTGAGACTGTTCATTACTTTACGCAAATAAAATTATTGACTATAAATAAATGAGCAAGTATAAGAGCATTTTTCTCTCGAGTTTTGTAGGCACTTCAGGCGCTCTGAGCGCTCTCGCCGGTAGCATGGCGATTGGTCTTGCGTTTGGAATTCCAGGACTTATCCTCGTCACCAGAGAAAATAAAAAATCAAAGGATTCCCGTAACACTGCCCTTCTTGTTTTAGGGTTTATCCTCATGGCACTCGGTGTCATGTTTGGGTTGGGGTTCAACGCTGGAGGTCTGGTCAACAGCATCAAAAATGAATTTTAATCTAAAGCTAACTCTGAAATAAAGTCAATGCGTGTATTTTCTGAAATGGTCCGAGTCGTTGTCACGACCACTACCATTCCAACCCGTGAAAATTCTGTTCAAAAAATGATTCAATCCCTAAAGTCTGGTACAGTCCAGCCCGATGCCATATATGTGAACCTACCAGACTGGTACCCAAGGTTCAAGTGTGGACCCGATTCTAATTTAGAACCAAAATTAGTTTCCATGGGGGTGACAGTGAATAAGTGCAAAGATTATGGGGTCCTGACCAAACTTCTCCCAACCCTGGAACTCGAGAAAGACCCAGAGACTTTACTCGTCATCTTGGATGATGATATGATTTATCAACCACGGTTTCTTGAGGGACTTGTAAAGGGACATGATGAGTTCAAGTGTCCAGTGGGATATTCAGGACTTGCTTACCCAGAGACGACCATGCGTATGTGGGGACACCTCGGGTACTGCCTGTTCCAGGGACACGGGCGGGAGACTGAAATGCTCGAGTGCGCCTTTGGGATATTGGTTCCACGCAAAGACATGGACGGATTTCCCGTCATCGAACCCCTCACTGAAACATCTGAAAAATACATCTACCTTTCAGACGATTATCTGTATACCAAACATCTCGAACACAAGGGTCTCAAAAAGAAGGTGGTGTGTTATCCGTGGGCAGGACGCAGGGGGGATGATTGGTCAACAATCTGGGTCCAGGATCCAGAATCCCAAACTCACGCACTTTCACGAGATGATAACAATTTACACAATTTTATGATGGCTGGCTTAAGAATCAAGTTTGTTTAATAGAACAATGGACCAGCTACATCTTCAACTTCTTACTGAAATGCGCCCCTTGAATAAGTTTCTCATAGAAACACTTAATTCACAACTAAAATTAACAATTCCAGTTGATATCCCAGAAAATCTAACATATCTCGCAGAGCATAACAAGCGAATTTACTCCCAAAATGGAGAGGATGGTATAACCCTGACCATATTCGACAAGATTGGCTTTACTAATAAAAAGTTTTTAGAATTTGGTGCAACAGATGTTTGCAATAACAGCCAGATTTTGCATGAAAAGCACGGATTTACAGGAGTTTTATGGAACGGCTCCAAGTTCGATTGTTCATATTCTCAAATCCATCAAGAGTTTATCACTGTTGAAAATATAAAAGAGCTTTGTGCAAAGTATGACGTTCCCGCCGAGCCAGACTTTGTGTCAATTGATATCGATGGCAATGATTGGCACGTTTGGCGCGAGCTGAATGATGTGTGCAGACCACGAGTTCTCGTCATCGAACACACTGGACAGATCCCACTGGGAATCGACCGCGTCATGCCTTACAAGAGTGATCATGTGTGGGACGGGACTGAATATCACGGGTCATCTATTGAAGCTCTGTATATTCTCGGACGCCACCTCGGGTACAGTCTGGTGTGCGCCGACAATGTCGGTGTAAATCTATTTTTCGTACGAGACGACCTGGAACCCGAAAAGCTCTTCTTCGGTACAAACAGTGTGAAAACTCTTTACAGGATTCCAAAGTATGGTCTGCCTTACCGAATCGGTCATCCAGAAGATTACCTGAAAAGACCATGGGACTCTGCTTCTGAGCTGTTAAAGCTTTAAAACATTTATTAATAAATGTTTCGCCCGTGGAGAGTTTCTGTTCCCAAGATTCGCGTCGGTGATAATCGCGATGGCGGTTATGTTATGCTCAACTCTCTGTTTGGAGCCACGTGCATGATTGGATATGGGGTAGATGTGAATGTCGCCTTTGATAACGATTTTATTAGCAAGTTTGATGTACCCGCTTATATCTTTGACCATACCGTTCAGCCACCAACTAATTTAAACCCAAAAATCATTTTTACACCTGAGGGCATTTCCACAAAGGATGAGGCGCCTCTTTTCACCCTGGAGACGCACGTGAAGCGTCATGTGCCTGACGGTGAGCAGTTTATTCTCAAGATGGATGTTGAGGGTGCCGAGTGGGACGTTTTCAGGACTGCTGACCTGTCCCGCGTGACGCAGCTGGTTGCCGAGATTCACGACATGGACAAGGCGCCCCTCGATGTTATCCAGCTCCTAAATGAAAAGTTTTATCTGGTCCACATTCACGGAAACAACTATCCAAAGCAGCCATATGTCCAGATTGACCGCGTGCGCAAGATGCCGACGGTCCTTGAGTGTACGTGGGTCCGCAAGGATCTCGTCACGGATGCAACTCCGAGCGACGAGTCGTACCCTACCGAGCTTGATTTCAAGAATGATTCCGAGTCACCTGAACTCGAACTCAACTTTTGGGAGCCTGTGCTGCGCCCCACAACTTTTGTAGCTCCCGACCAGGATCAGCGGGACATTATTGAAAAGTTCAAGACTCCGGATGATCAGGTGGTGGCTGATATTCAGGAGGCGAAGCATTCGCGTATTTTTACTTTAAAATCAGGGGATTACGTCCCCTATGAAATTATCATGGGTCTCGATAATGTTACCCAGGAGGGTTCTTTTGTGTTTCCAGTAGTTTCAAACGGTATTGTCGTACAGGATGTGCGTTTTGTGACTGGTACTGGTCCAGTTATGGGTGTTCAGATGCCAATCTTCAATATCAAGAAGTTTGACGGCATCTGATGTACTCGGCATTTACAATATTTATTTTCTTTCCAAAATTAATTTCAAATTGTTCCTCAATTTTTGACATGCTTTCGTATTCTTTCATCAGGTCTGACCAGGTAAGTTTTGGAAGAGTCATCCAACCCCCGATAAAATCCCGAAGCGACATTTCCTTTTTAGAATCTGACTGACCAGTCGTCCCCGAACCCTCGAGGATGGATGTCTGGTGAGCCAGCGGCACAGTGACCAGAGGATGTCTCATATTATTCAAAAATGCCCAGTAAACAATGTCCACACAGTGACCAAAATTGAGGTTATTTAGGAGTTCGCGTGCAAAATCAAGTGTTACGTACTGAGCCTCGGAGCACCCATAGTTGGGTGTTTGTACGGGCGTCAGACTGGGGTTCAAAGACCAGTTGACCCCGATACCCAGCTTGATAAACTTGGCACCGACCAGTGGCACAAACTGGGAATAGTCCTTGTGAAGTACCACGTCATCCTCAAAGATGACAGCCTCAGGAAGTTCCCGTCTGACCATCTCACTCAATATCCAGTAGTGCTTGGCGGTGCAGGACAGGTACCCAAGAGCCATGGGAGTCTGAGTCCGTTGGTGGAGCCACTTTACTAATTTTGAATCAGAATTAAGGTCAGTAACCCACTCGACATCCTGAACTCCACGATCTTGTAGATGCTTTTCAAGAAACTCCCGACGATGAACCAACTTGGGATCATGAACCACAAAGTGCTTCATTAACTGATAAAGTTTTTAATCTTTTAACCTTCTGTTATATAGTTTCCATTTTCTATATGTTTGAAAGTTGTATAACCCATATTAGCAAGAACATAAAACGGACTATATATATGGTCTAAATCTACAGACTTTGGATCTATGAATTGATAGTTGTGTTCAAATAATACGACTGGTTTGTACTTGCGAATTGTTTGCTCTGCTCCTTGAAGAACTAAACTTTCTGCTCCCTCTACATCAATTTTCATGAAATCAAGACCTGGTAATTCTAAGGAGTCTAGTGTTTTTACAACAATCGACTCACCACCATGACCTATACCAAGACCACCTTTGTTGTGTCCATTACGGCTTGTATCAAATACTTTGTCAAGAGAACTCATAGTACAATTCATTTCTTTGTGACCAACGCCAAAATCAAATGTGTTTATATTTTTCAGTTTATTAATTGATACATTTCTGTTTAAAATATCAAAAAGTTTCTTTTGGGGTTCAAAAGCCCATATGGTCACATCTGGATTGAAACGCCCGTAACTTATTGAGTGACATCCTATATTTGCACCAACATCAACTACATATTTAGCCTTTTCAATATATGGTTTAATTACTTGATTTATAAGGTCGTGTTCATATACACGGTTATTGAGCATGTTTGAGTGAATATAAATATCGGTAGGGTCAGTCTCGAAAATTCCATTTGGTGTAATTATCCAATCTTCACTGTACTCGATATTCATACAGATATAAAGTAATAAATCTTTTAAGTTGTAATGAAGGTTATAATTAGTCTTACCAGTATTCCTTCTCGGTTCAAATATCTCGCGGATGTATACCAAAATTTACTCGCTCAGACATGTCATGAAATATGGATAAATATCCCCAAGTCTTATAATCGTTTCCCAGAGTGGGACAAGAGCTTCCCTCTTAATATTTTCAATTTTGATTCAAAATTGAAAATTAATTTTGAGTGTGAAGACCTGGGACCTGGGACCAAAGTTTTTGGACCGGCTCAGTTCCTGGATCCTGAGGACTTGATCGTGTACCTTGATGATGACACCAATTATGAACCAAAATTAGTGACCAACCTTCTCAAGTGGTTCAAGACTGACGAGAATTCTGCCTGGGGTCTTTCGGGATTCAAGTTTGAAAATTATTTTGAAAAGAGACATCCTCGCCATCATGGGGTTCCCATGGATGTTCTCGAGGGGTACGCAGCAGTCATTGTAAAGGCTGGTTGGATTCAGAAAATGGCTGAGGAGTTCAAGGAGTTGCGCGAGGAGGCGCGGGCTGCCGATGACGTCATCCTGAGCAATCTGCTGACCAAGCAGGGTGTGACCCTCAGGACAGTCTATACCGGAGAATGTCACATAGGTCATATTCACCAATATACCTACGGTTTCGAACCAGACGCACTCCACCACCAATTTGAGGGTGGGCATCACGAAAATTACCTGAATGTTTTGAAATCTTTGGAAGTTAAGGGCAAGAGTTATTTTAAGTATAAATGCTCGTAGATGGGTTCATGTTCTACAACGAGCTCGATATTCTCGAGCTCCGCCTCCAAGTTCTCGATCGTTATGTTGACCGATTTATTCTGGTCGAGGCGGAAGTCAATCACGTTGGCGGTCCAAAGGAACTCTTTTTTCAAAACAACAAAGAACGATTCGCAAAGTGGCTCCCCAAAATCACTCACGTCATCATGACTGCAGAGGAGGCGCCCAAGGATGAAAATCCCTGGTGCCGCGAAAAATATCAGCGCGAGTGCATTATGAAGGGTCTCGAAGGAGGCGCTTGCGCCGACGGGACCTTTCAGGTCCCTGTTCCCAAAGAGGCTATCATTATGATTAGCGACGTGGATGAAATTCCCGATATGAGTATAGTTCCTTTCGAAAAGTTGCCTCATATCGTCAATTCTGTTCACATGTGGATGTTTGAATACTCACTGGATTATTTGTTTACAGGCGAACCGTGGGTCGGAACAGTCATCACCAATTGCGAGCTCCTCAAGCGAAATGGACCAAACTACTTTAGGGACAATCGCTGGAAGTTCCCAGTTATACAGTATGCGGGATGGCACTTGAGCAGCTTTGGGACACCGATGCATGTGTGGAACAAGATGCAGACATTTGCGCACGCCAAAGATGGTCACCACGCATCCCAGACTCCTGAGCTGTTTCAAGAATATATTACACAGGGACTTCACACAGATGGCAAGACTATACTAATTCCTCGCCCTGACCAGGTTCCTCTACCAGGATCCATTGAAGTTCTGAAACGGCTAAACCTTGGGAAGTTCCAGTAAAACGCGCTTTGAGTTTCAGGAGATTCAAAGCCTGTTCCTCAAATAACCACCTAAAAAAACCCTTTTTTTGTTTTCTATTTTCATATGGTCCATTTTTGTCCCAGAAACTCTGACATACTGGCCAAGTCACCTCCCTGAGGGCATTCAATTCTATTTCTAAATTGGTTATCCGTTCAATAAGGTGCTTGTGAAAGGAATCCATCTTATTTTAATAACGGTCTTAAGGTTTATATGCATCTTCTTTTAAATGGGTACCCTCGAGTATGTTGCATCTTGGTTGTCCATGTTATGGATAAGATGTCCTCTCAGTAGATTAGGACGCGAGGTTTTTTTCACAATTTTGTCACAAAATTCCTTAGAATTTAGGATAGCTTTTTTAAATTATCAGATAAGGCGGATGTTCTTTGGTAACGCATGAAGGCGGCATTAATCACCGGCGTGTCGGGTCAGGACGGGTCCTACCTGGCTGAGTTTCTCCTCCAAAAGGACTATGCTGTATATGGACTTGTTCGTTACTGTTCCGAAAAGAAACATGAACGAATCGAGCATCTCAAGACCAACTCAGAGTTTCACTTGGTCGAGGGTGACCTCACTGACACTGCTCGGATAAATTCAATCATAAATTCATTCGAGCAGTATGATCTCATTGAGATTTATAACCTTGGCGCCCAGTCTCATGTCAAGGTGTCATTTAGTCAGCCCGAGTATACAGCAAATGTGGATGCCATGGGAACCCTGAGAATCTTAGAAGCTATCCATCAAACTAATTTTAGTTCAAAATTCAAATTTTATCAGGCTGGGACATCTGAGATGTTTGGGAAGATCCAAGACCCACTCCAAAATGAGATGACACCATTTTACCCGCGAAGCCCGTATGGGGTTTCCAAGCTTTTTGGGTACTGGATCACCAAGAATTACCGCGAGTCTTACGGGATGTTTGCTTGTACGGGAATTCTTTTCAACCACGAGTCTGAGAGGCGAGGTGAGGAGTTTGTGACGCGCAAGATTACACTGGGTATTGCAGAGTGGCGCCGTAGCCAGAAGCCCATCGAGCTGGGCAACCTGGATGCCAAGCGCGACTGGGGACACGCTCAGGACTATGTGGAGGCGATGTGGCTCATGCTCCAGCAGCCTGAGCCCCAGGACTTTGTGATTGGCACGGGCGAGACGCACAGCATTCGCGACTTTATTCAAATGTCTCTTTTGATTTTGGAAAAGGAGATTACATGGGATGGTCAGGGAGAGGATGAGGTTGGTAAAGTGGGTGATGAAATTGTTGTAAAAATCAACCCCGAGTTTTACCGACCAGCAGAGGTTGATGTTCTGATTGCTGACGCGTCAAAGGCGCGCGAGGTGCTTGGGTGGACTCCTAAGATTTCATTTGCGGAATTAGTTAAACGAATGGTCACTCACGATATTAATGGTTAATGTTCTCTTCATCGGACCAAGGCTCCTTGCGGGTATCGGGCAAGTGACCAACCGTTATGCCGATCTCCTGCGCTCCCAGGGTCACGACACTGAGTACTGCGAAATTGGTCATCCTCCAAAAAAACAAAAATATGACGCTGGATTTGCCTTTGTGTTGCCCATTCAGGAGCAGCTCAATATGATTGACCAATACGCATCCCTGTGCCAGAAGATGACTTATATGACTATCTGTGAGACGGAGCCGGTGAATCCAGTTTACGGCATTCTGAGCAAGTACAAGACGCTCTATGTAGCCTCTGATTTTTGCAAGACTGTTTTCGAGAGTCAGTTCCCCGAGGTTACATGGAAGGTTCTTCATCTTTTTGCGTATGAGAAACCAGCGAAAGGTCCTGCAGAGGCGACGCCCTACACCTTCTACAGTATCGGTAACATGGCTGATCCTCGGAAGAATATAAACGGTCTGATCAAGGCTTTTCAGATGTGTAATTTTGGGGACAAGGCGCGTCTACTACTCAAGGCGACGTGCATTCAGCCTTTGCAACTGAACATTCCTGGAGTAGTTGTGATTAACGGTCTCTTGTCAGATGATGCCATGGACAGGATTCACGCGAGCTGTCACTGTTATATCAACTGCTCACACTCCGAGGGGGTCGGAATGGGAGCTGTCGAGGCTGCCCTCATGTCCAAACCCGTCATTATAACTGATTACGGGGGACTGAAGGAGTACGTCAAGACGCCATGGGTCGTACCGTGTACGCTTGGTCCAATAGGTTTTGACGATTTTCTATTTACAAACGACCTCAAGTGGGGTCACCCTTCCACTGATATTCTTGCAACGCACATGAAGGATTGCTTCGAAAAGCGCGTGACAGTCTGGGATCATACACATACCAAGGAGCTTATGACTGGCGTGTGTTCATCGATTTCACAGCATTTGCTGTGTGCTTCAGAGCATCCGCAAGCTTTGCCTGTTTAACATTGTTCGCAGCATTTTTCAGATTTGCGGAAACCTTGTTCAGACCCATGTTCTTTGCCTGATTTGCAGCTGCATTAAGCTGTGAATTGGCATTTGCAAGGTTTCCCGCGGCGGCATTTGCCATGCGGTTCACATTACCTGGCTGACCGTTTGATGCAGCAACAACTGCTGCGTTGATCTGCTGATTAGCCTTGGCGATATTACCAACAGCGGCACTCGTATTCTTAAACATTTACTTTTGACCAATATTAAAAATCCAGTCGCTCCTACGGAACTGACTTAAAAATCAGGTGAGTGCGAGCTTCCCTCGCCCCCAGATGATTCTACCCAGTAGTGCGCGCCGTATATAACACCCGCAAGGATTATGGAGGATGCGAGCAAAAATCCCTTCTGGGAGTTGAGGTACAGAACCAGGTCATCAATGACCTGAACTCCTGTAGGTTTCTTTATCAGACGAGGGACTATATAGACGAGTAGAAAGTTGATGACGATAGCCGCCCATATGATATTCCAGTTCATCTCCATTACACTATTCAGAGGTTTTTGTTCAGGTCCTCACCGCGTGCTTTGAGCAAAATTTCCCACAGTCAGGGTGGCGCTTGAACTCGCACTGCTTGCCGTCCATCTTGGTTGCTGCACAGCGAGCTTCAGTTGGGACCACACGTCCTCGCTTGACCCCGGTCTTTGCAACAACAACAGTCTCGGCGGGTTTGGGCACCTTGGCAGTCACTTGGAGCTTGTGCCGACTTGCCTCAATCTTAAGAGCTTTTTCGCGTGCTCGGAGCATCGAGTCTGCTAAAAGTTCAGGGTACGGGTGCTTGTTCACCACTGCTTGGTCGTACAAGCGACGCCAGAATTCACCCCCCTTGCCCACTGGTGGAGCGAGAGTCTTTTTGGGAGTGACATGAGGCACGGCGTGCACGCGAGCGCGACCCTCCTCAGCCGAGACGCGGTCGGTCCGGAAGAGACTGTACGTCGGGTGAAGCTTAGCGAGATCCATTTTGATTTTATCATGTGAAGCATGACTCATACGATGACATGACACGAAACTTTTTATCACTTAAAAAAATATCACTTTATAATATAAATGTCGTTCAAAATTCAGGAGAAAGGATCAGGTTTTTTTTGGGCAAGCGGTGGTGATAGAATTCGTTTGGCAAGTGAGGGTTCTACATACGAAATTGACTCGGAGGGTCACATTCGTAACGTAGATAATGGGCTTTACGTGCGTCATTCATATTGGATACTGTCAGAGGTAGAACTTGCGCCTTCAGAAGATAACGATTTTAAATGGGTTGTAAGTGATTCAGGGCTTATTGAGAGTCATTACGATGGTGTATGGTGTGTGACGCCAGAGAATGATTTTTTTAAATTAAAAAAAGGAGATGTGTTTTATTGGAATATTATCAAAGAGGTTGCCGATGAGGATGTCCCAGTTTCACGTGCATCTGCTTTGATTGAGGAGGCTCTGAATGCAAAGGCTGCGTCATGCGGTTGCGAGTGCGGCTGTGGTCCAAACTGCGAGGGATGCGAGTGCGAGTGCGGGTGCCCAAAAGCTCCCGTAGAGGCTCCCGTCGAGGCTCCCGTAGAGGCTTCCGTAGAGGCTCCCGTGGAGACGCCCGTCGAGGCTCCCGTAGAGGCTCCCGTAGAGGCTCCCGTGGAGACGCCTGTCGAGACTCCCGTTGAGGCTCCCGTCGAGGCTCCCTCGGCTTAGAAGTTACTTCTCCCGACTTAAAAGATACCAACGTATATTAATTAGAAATGCAAATCTTCGTAAAGACGCTCACGGGCAAAACAATCACACTCGAGGTTGAATCTTCTGATTCAATCGCCAATGTGAAGGCTAAGATTCAAGACAAGGAGGGTATTCCTCCAGATCAGCAGCGTCTCATTTTTGCAGGCAAACAGCTTGAGGATGACCGTACCATGGCGGACTATAACATTCAGAAGGAATCTACTTTACATCTTGTCCTCCGTCTCAGGGGTGGATTAGATCGTGTTTCGTTAAGCCAATTTTTTTATACATTTTAATTAAATGTCTAATATTTCAATTATACAAGACAAAGTATTATTTTTCGGATTGCCTAAATGCGGTCTTGTAAGTATTGGTCATTTTTGCAACATAAATTATTTGAAAAACACGAATCTATTTTTTCAAAAAACAAATGTAAAACAATACAGAAAACTATTTCCAAAACACGTATTTTTAATTATCGTTAGAAATCCCTGGCACAGAATGGTGAGTATGTATTTTTACTGGATAAGAAATAATATGTTTAAAAACATAATTAATTTAGATAAAATACCAACATTTACTGAATTTATCAAAATTCTTTCAAATATAAAAAAAGTACCGGGGTGGGGTCTATCAACCCATTTTAACTTATTAAACGCCAAAGCAGAAGATTTTGACATTGTAATTAAACTTGAAGAGATAGATGAAAAGTTCAAACAGATCCAAGACATCTTAGGAGCAGAATTACCACTAGATCAACAAAACAAAGGAAACTATGAAGGTTCTTATCAACAATATTACACAGATGAAACACGAGAACTCGTAGCAGGGTATTTCAAGTATGAAATTGATACGTTTGGATACACATTTTAATTTCTTTACATAAATTAATGGGACTGTGTCCAAAGAGTTTCGGTCCTTACTTCTGGGGTGCATTTCACCTTGCATGTCTTGCAGCTGTTGATAAAGCAGGTCTCAAGACATTCATTGAGTCATACCAGTTGGTTCTTCCATGCTTCGGGTGCAGTCTTCATTTTTCAAAATTGCTCGCCGAGAACCCACTTCCTGACATTGATCAATTCAGGTGGTCGGTCGATATTCATAATAAAGTAAACGAAAGTATTGGGAAGCCTGTTGTGTCATATGAGGATGCTCTCAAGCATTGGTTATCAGGGTGTGAACCTGAGGCTCCAGAACCACTGTTCGACAATACAACCATAATTCTCATGATTCTCATCACAGCCCTTGTATTTTCAATTTTGTTAAAAAACTATCGCAGCTAAAGAGACAAGTCGTAATTTCATAAACGATGAGCTATGAACGGCTCTCACACGTTCAGCATATTCTCAAACGTCCCGACACTTATGTTGGATCCCTCGTTCCCGAATCTTCCTCCTATTGGATTCGAGACGGGGTCGGTTTCAAGATTTCTGAGCTTTCTGTTTCATCTGGGTTGGTGAAGATATTTGATGAGGTCCTGGTCAACGCCATCGATCAATATTCACTCCACCCCAAGAAGATGACGTGTATCGGGGTTCACCTGGGCAGCGACAACTCAGTCACGGTTTACAATGCAGGGGTTGGAATTCCAATCAAGAAACACGAAACTGAGAGGGACTCCAAAGGAGTCCCGCTCTGGATCCCTGAACTCATCTTTGGTCACCTGTTGACCAGTTCCAACTACAATGACGATGAACAGCGTGTGACTGGTGGTCGCAACGGCTACGGAGCCAAGTTGGCAAACGTTTTCAGTTCTAAATTTACAATCAAAATTAGTGACGGAAAAAAGATTTATGAGCAAACTTGGACGGACAATATGAGCAAGGTGCAACCCCCACTCATCAAGGATGAAAAGATGATTCCTTCTGTATCAGTCAGCTTTTGCCCGGATTGGAAACGCTTCGGTGGATCTGGGGACTTTGCCAAGTTGGTGGAAAAGCGAACATGGGACGCAGCGATGTGGTGTTCAAAGACTGAAATTTACTTGAACACTCGGAAACTCGAGGTTCCCAGCCTGGAAGAGTACGTGCGAATGCACGTTGGTGACGTTCCTTTAGCAAAGATGCACACAGACTCTCTCGACATTACCGTGTGTCACTCAACCTCGGGTGCTTTCCAGCAGTGTTCTTGGGTCAACGGTATTGCCACCACCAAGGGTGGTTCGCATGTTGACAAGGTGGTCAAGGCACTGGTAGATGAGATATCAAAGGATAAGAGATGTGCAACCCTCAAACCTGCTCAAATTAAGGCGAGTTTTTTCATATTTGTCCGAGCAGTTATAATCAACCCCACATTTAGCAGTCAGACCAAGGCTGAGTGCACTTCAAAAAATACCGAAACCATTAATTTTAAACCAAAATTCATCAAGGATGTCTTGGCTACAGGGGTCCTGGACGATCTCTTGTCCAAGGGACTCACTCAGATTGACAAAGAGCTCAAAAAGACAGATGGGTCCAAAAAGTCGCGTATTACGGGAGTTCCGAAACTCGATGACGCCAACTGGGCGGGAACTCATCGCAGTACCGAGTGTACGCTTATTATTACCGAGGGTGACTCGGCGAAAGCTCTTGCTATTGCCGGTCTGAGCGTTGTAGGACGCAACGCATTCGGCGTGTTTCCACTCCGGGGAAAGCCTCGAAATGTTCGGGATGCTACGGTAAAACAGGTGACTGAAAATGAAGAATTTTCCAATTTGAAGAAAATCCTCGGGCTTCAACATGGCAAGGTCTATAATTCTCTGAGAGAATTGCGCTACGGGCGTCTGATGATTATGACGGATGCTGACCTGGATGGGTCTCACATCAAGGGTCTGGTCCTCAACATGTTCCACGTGTACTGGCCTAAACTCATAGAGATGGGATTTGTGGTTTCTATGGTGACCCCAGTCATCAAAGCGGGGAAAACCTGGTACTTTACGGAAGAGGCTTTCAGGACTGCGCAGCAGTCCGCCGCCGCAGGCGCTGCGGTTTCCTTCGGAAACGTCAAGTACTACAAGGGTCTGGGAACCTCCACGAGCGCAGAAGCCAAGGAGTATTTCAAGCAAATTGACCGCCTGACGGTCGCCTTCAGTTCAGATGAGCACGTGGACGAGTCTATGCGACTTGCGTTTGCCAAGGCTCTTGCAGATGACCGCAAGGAGTGGCTGACGAAGCACATGGCGTCTCCTCCCAAGGAGATTCCATATGGTACAGTCAAGACTCTCTCTGTCAGTGATTTCGTCCACAGAGATTTGTCCAACTTTAGCGCAGAAGACATTAAGCGATCTATCCCACACGTTTCAGACGGTCTCAAACCTTCCCAGCGCAAGGTGATTTACGCCTGCCTCAAGAAGAACCTGACACATGACATGAAGGTGGCGCAGCTGGCAGGCTACGTGGCTGAACAGACGGCGTATCACCACGGCGAAGCAAGTCTCCAGGGAACAATCGTGAACCTTGCCCAGAACTTTGTGGGTGCAAATAATCTGAACCTCCTCGAACCATCTGGGCAGTTTGGAACCCGTTTGGCAGGTGGGAAGGATGCGGCGAGTTCCAGGTACATCTTCACACGACTTGCTCCTCATACGAAAACCATCTTCGACCCTTTAGACAATTCTGTTCTAAAATATGTTGTGGATGATGGTCAGCATGTTGAACCCGAGTTTTACTCACCAGTCATTCCTATGATTCTCATAAATGGCGCCGAAGGTATCGGGACGGGCTTCAGCTGCTATGTTCCGCCGTTTGATGCAGAGGCTGTGAAGCACAATATTCTGTGTGGTCTTGAACAGGTTCCAATGGTTGCAATGAAGCCTCATTTCAAGGGATTTAAGGGCAAAATTACAAAGACAAAGGATCACACATGGGTCATGGAGGGTCTCGTGGAAAAGGAGGGGAGCCAGTTGCACGTGAAGGAGCTTCCACCTGGTCGGTGGATCCAGGACTTCAAGGAGCACCTGGACGACCTGGTGGACAAGGGTACTATCCAGAAATATGAGAATCACTCGAGTGAAACGACACCTGACTTTCGCATATGGGGTGGAGAGGGTTTGGAAAACCCTATCAGGGATCTCGGTCTAACCAAGACTATTCACACGAGTAACATGTACCTCATCGGTCCTAATGGAGCTGTCAAAAAGTACGCCAGCCCAGAGGAGATTCTCGTGGACTATATGGAGATCCGTGTTGGCACATACAAGAGACGCAAGGCGCACCTCCTCAAGCAGCTGGATTCTGAGATTCAGTGGTTGAGTGAAAAGGCAAGATTCATAGGATTCGTTATCAACAAACGAGTTCAGGTGCTGAACGTACCTTTGGAAGAGATTAGGGGACAACTTCGAGCTGAAAACTTCAAAGAGGAAATCTGGTCAAAGCTCCTTGATATCAAGACTTACCAGTATACGCGAGAGGAGGTTCTCAAGCTCAAGGACTTGTGTACTGTGAAAAACACGGAACGCGAGCAACTCAAGGCGACATCTGTGGTCCAAATGTGGAAGAATAATCTGAGTGAGTTGTAGAGAGAATGTCAGGGATACAACGAGAATCTCAAAAAGCATTCGAAAATTTTATTCAATTGGAGCGAAGAGTCCAGACAAAAGCTTTGGACTTTTTTCAAGATTTATTTATTAAGAAAGGCGTCTCGAAGCAGCCTACGGACCTGCTGCAGCCTGCATCTCCTGAAATAATTGCTCAGGCTACACAGGCTGCTATTGAAGCAACTATTCCGTTAGTAGAAGAAACTCCAGTTATTCTTTCACCAGTTGATGTGAATGGGTTTTATAAAGTAACTGGTCCTCAAGAGGTGACATTTTATGCTACTACGAACGCATTTACATCGATACAGGTGAGTGTTGGATGGACTGCCATCGGCATAACTGGAATCATAGGTCAAATCCAAGTCACTGGGACCAGCAACGCAAACGGAGCTCTTGATAACTACGGGTCGTACCTTTGGTCATTTACTCTTCAGACAGACACGGACCAGACAATTGAAGGAGTGCAATATGCAACGGGAGCTATTCTTTATGCACCGGGAAAGGTTCAATTTGTTTCCAAAAAGGTGAGCGCCCCCTTGTATGGTTACTATACAGTAAATCAAGGTGTTGTTAATTTTATTTTTTCTGTACCACCCCCACAGGGAACAGGGAAAGGATGGATTGTGGAGAATCTTCCAGGGATAACGATGCCTCTGAGAGTCGTTTCTTATAGTCAGGGAATATCTACATATGAAGTCACTGCGATTGCAAGTGATTATATAGTAACACAAAACTTGGCAATTTTAGAGACTATAGATGGTAGCCCCCCACCTAAGATTGATGTCCCAGTTTACGTCAAGGGTTATCCTGCGATTATCCATGAAGCATATTACACAAACACCATTGTCCCTGGTAATTTCACAACGAGATCATACGACCCCAAGGGGATAGTAATTTTGAATCAAAATATAAAAACAGGAAACTCAGCGCCTCTCAGAGAATTAAACACGGGCACGGCATGGAACCCTCCACCTGTTCAGCTGTATATCGATAAGAAGGACCGCGGGTTTTCACAGGGGTCGGTACTTGCTTTATCCGCAATAGGTCCTCAGGACACGTACCTGTTGAGCAACGATTATGCAAATTCTCAATTTTCATCACTTTTCAAACAATACACAAACTTTGTTATGTTCCAGAGAGTTACTCCGTTTCCACCACCTAATCCCTCGTATCAGGGAAACACTCTTCAAATCGAGTTGCGCCCGACAGAGTTGGGTCACTTGCTTTCGAACATGTATCTTCGCGTGAAGATGCCCGCCATGAAGGGGTTCGTCTACTCCGAACATATTGGTAGAGCTCTCATTAAACAGATTGATCTCCTAGTGAATGAAACAGTCATCGAGACTCTTTACGATGATTGGTACATTATTCGCGACCAGCTTTTTTTAGATGTTGATGAACAAAATGGGGTTTTTGCAGCAATTGATGCACAGTCTAATATTTCATCGCCGATTATCGGAACAGGTGGTGTCCTGAATTCAAACATTTTATCAAATACGGTTCACACCTTTACGACGAATGGCACGTTCACAATCAACACAGCTTCACAGGTCAATCTCCTCGTCGTAGGTGGTGGCGGTGCCGGTTCGAACGGTCTTTATGAGACTACAAACTCTTCGAATATTTACTATAGTCCTGCAACTTCCACGAGTCTCACGGTTCCTCTTTCGTCCATGTTAGGCGCAGCTGTTGGTTCAAACACAGCAATCACTTCAATCCTGTGGTCTGCAGATCCAGCCTTTTCAAATATAGCTTCAGTTTCTGCGTCGGGTGTGATTCTGAATCTCGGTACAGCACCCACGTTTGCTTCATTTTTAACAGGGACTTCCACGATCACAGTTGGAAGTAACGTGTTTACTGGTACTACGGTAACTCTATCAGGTATTAACCCTACCACAACCGGTGTTATACCAGTTTCACCAGCCGCTTCAGCTGCGCTCGTAGGTTTATCAGCCACCTTTGTTTCACAAAGTGTACAATTTAGCGGGACGGTTTCGGCTGCCAACTCGTCTACGATTACAATCAACGCCATAACAGGAATTCAATGGATTATTCTACCTTCTGGTGTAAACTTGACTATTTTCAATGCAACGGGAGGCGGTGGAGGAGGGGTCGTAAATCAGTCTGTGTTTTTACTTCCTGGCACGTACAATGTGAATGTGGGAACTGGGGGAAGTCAGGCAAGTCCAAATGGTTCTTCCTCAAGTTTTAACGGGTACATAGCTACAGGCGGGTACGGAGGTGCGTTTGGCGGGGCGAGCGGGACAGCGTACACATCAAACTCACAGTTTATGTTTGTGAGCGGGGCGTCTCTGAACACAGCCTTTGCATCCGGTGGTGGTGCGGGTGGGAGTGCAAATGTGACTACAGGTACGGGAACTTCTGCATTCACGAACGCGGGCACGCTTGGTAGCGGAGGTGTGGGAACTCTATTTAGTAACGCGGTTTATCCATACACTGCATCTTACTTTGGAGGTGGTGGTGGGGGTGCATCGAACACTGCAATTACAGGAACTCTCGTAACTCCCGGAGGTTCGGGAAGCGGTGGCGCAGGTTCGAGTAACGTGACTGGCTTTTCTGCACAGAACACGGCGGCAGTCAGTGGAACCATATATATGGGTGGTGGGGGTGGGGGTGCGTTCGGGACAACTCCCGGGGATGGTGGTTCGGGTGTCGTTGTCTTGTCATACTCGGCATATGCAAACGTCGTTCCAACCTCGGATATTATTACTCCACTAGAATTCTTCTTTTGCCGCCGACACTCTGCTAATAACAAGGCTCGCGAGAGACTTCGGCGTCCGTACTTTCCCCTGGTCGCCATGTGGAATCAGCGCTTATATGTGCGCTTTACCTTTCAGCAAAATACTTGGTGGTGTAATGCACCCACGGGGAGCAAAATGGATATTTATTCACCAGACACGACAAATTTGCCGACTCTCATCACAGAAGAGATTCTCCTCAATGACGACGAGCGACTGTACTACATGAACACGCCTTTAAAGTACCTCGTACCCAAAGTTCAAAAAGAGTCAACCCTGGCCTTCTCGGGCAACAATCCTCTACTCGAGTTGACTGCAAATTTCCCTGTTCAAACATTGGCATGGTTTTTTAGAAATAAGAATTATGAGAATGTGAGTGACGGGCGTTATTCAGACTCGCGGTACAGTTATGGATACACAACACAGTACATTGCTACTGGTATTCAGCTTCAATTCCCCTCGGGCAACTCCAATTTTGTTGATGTGATTAGTACAGCAAAAATCACGTTGAATAACGTTGATATTCTCAGTACTTTCCAGGGGTCTCTTTATTACTCGTTCAAACAACCACTTGAACACGGGTTGTCTATACCATCTAAAAACATCTATACATACTCGTTTGGGCTTACTCCAAAAGAGTACAATCAGGGGGGGTATCTTAATTTTTCAAAGTTAAATTCACAAACAACTAATCTTTCACTCACATTCAAACCTGAATATACAGCGCAAATTACACAGGGATACAATTTGTATCTGTTTTATTATGGGTACAATCTTCTGCAATTTCAGGGTGGTTTCGCAACAACTCCTTTTCAGTAAGGATATAAGTGATGATACCATTCGAAATTGTCCATCTAATAAAATTGAGCTGCGCAACAGTGGTTGTCAAACCCTTGAATTCTATACGCTCGGTTCGACAGAAGGGATCGAAGAGCTTCTTCGAGTACCCATCCAAACTGGACTTGTAGGCGACGTGAACGGTGAACATTTTTCCATTTGGTGCAGTGTAGGTCACCTGTTTAGCCTTGCAATAATTGGTGACAAACCACTCGAGTTTGCGAAGAGAAATACCTTTCCGATGTTCCAAAATATCACACAACTGTTCTTGATTTTTTGGCTCGTCAAAAAAACGTTCGAGACTCGTCAGCAAAAGTGTAGACTTGTTCATTAAATTACTCAAGTTTCTCAACCTTAAGTGACTAAGATTCCCACGGAGCTTTCACACGTTCAATTTGCTTGATGACGGGTAGAGGAACCTGACTCTGGTGAAAACCACAGTATCCATTCTCCTTTGGCTGCTTCATACAGCGCTTCTTACTTTTGAGAATACCCTTGCAGAATGTACACTCCACCTTGGCAGAGTCTTTCATGAGTTGCTCAACCGGAATATCATACGTCTTGGACACGAGTTCAAGTGCACCGACGAGCCTGATGTTGACTCGTCGACAGACCTCCTCCTCGATCATGTCGAGAATCTGTTGTTCCATCTTACTATCTATACTGTTGAAACTTTTAAGACCAGTCGCACGGCGACTGTGATTCCTTTTTACGGAACAGTTCCTGCGGAACTGACTTTTAACCCGAAACGACTCAAGAATTCCCTGCGCGCGCCCATCTCAGTTTCACTTGTCGTTTTGACCATGAACTTCTTGTCAAATATTTGATTTGCATGCACCAACGGTTCCAAAAGATCCTGAACTGGTTTTTTGAATTGATTGCTAAAATAATAGTCATAATCAATCGGTATTTCCCTTTCAATGACCCAAGTTGGATCCTCAGCCTTTTCGTACATCTTTCCAGGTCCCTTGATAATCACAAAGGGGACCCTGTCACCCTGCTGCGGCTCTGACCCTGGTGCGCGCGCCTTGATTTTGTCCCGGACCTCAACGTGAGCCATTTTTACCTTGTAATTTGCCGCGAGTTGCTTACTCATCAAAAGCTTCTGCATAGGCACCTTTCCATTCATGAGATTCCGGGCAGCTTCGCGCGCCTCCTCGATGACGGGGCGTGGATCACTCGACTCGAGAACCATTCCCAAGAGTTTCTTGAGTGTTTCGCGAACGAAAGGACAACTGTCGCGCCTGACCACCTGGAGACCCTTGACGTCAATCTTTTTGAAGGCGATGTCACCCGCCTTGTTTTTCTCGTACATCTTTGCTGCATACCGCTTTTTAGAATACAAAAAGTACGGGCAATAAACCTTTTCGAGTTCGAGATCGTTCGGAGCCTTGAACAGTTTCGTACACTGTTCGGCAGCTTGCTCACCAAGCTCCCACGAGTAATCGATCGCCTCTTGACCCTTGCGTCCCTGAACATCAAACTCGACCATCACTGAGTCAGTGTCCCCGTACCTCACCTTGGCACCCTGGAAGTTCTCTTCGACGTAATTCTTGGTCGTCTCAATCATTTGTCGTCCGCGCATAGTAACCGTAGATGCGATAGCGACGCACGGAAGCATACCCTTAGAAGCCCCGGTAAACCCATAGATTGAGTTCATGCTAATTTTGTAAGCGAGTTGCTGACCGTTATAAACCGCCTCCATCGGTGTTCCTTCTGCCGCCGCCATCAGTTTCTTCGCCTTTTTGCGGAACGTCTTGAGATCCATCAAGATGACAGGAAGGAGTGAAGGCGCTGGTGCCTGCGCAAACCTGTGAGGTCCAAACTGCTCGTACGTGACCCCTGGAAGGTTGTCGTACTTTGGATCCATGACGAGCGTCGAATAGCACAGATTCTCAGCACACATGATGCTTGGGTACAGGGACGCGAAATCAAGTGCTGTGATAGGTCCGTAGTAAGCGCCCGTCTGCGCCTCGAGGACAGTCGCGCCTTCGTACCCATCAGTTGCCGGACCTCCCGCTCCATACTTGAATGTCGGAATAACAAAGTTAAGTTCCCGAGCTTTCTTTGCCATCTGAGAAAACACCTTGATTTGCTGTCCGCGCTCGCTCAGGAATGCCAAGGGAACCCAACACGCCTTTGCCATCTCAACCTGGTTCTGAATCTGACAAAGCTTCTCCATGAGTGCGTGCGGCAACTCGGTATCCTTGATACAGTAATCAGCCACCTCACCGAGTTTTTCAGGATTGCCTTCTGCAAAACGCGCAAACATCTCTTTGGGTGGCATGTCCAGTTTTTGGTCTTTCAAAAAGTGTTTGGAGACATTATTCAAAGAATAACTCTCGAGCTTGTGCTCACGTTTCACATCTTGGAACAGGTCAAAAACGTACCGACCTTTCATAGGAACCATCTTGAGCATGTTGTTCCCTAACGCGCTTGAACTCAGATTCTTCTCCACAAGATCCACAACCTCACCACGAACCCGACCCCACACTGGTGCCAGACCGCAGTGAATCGTCGCTCGAACCAAAAGATACTCCAAATCAAATCCAAAGATGTTCCATCCTGTAATAATGTCCGGATCAACACTAATAAGATGTTTTTGAAAAGCCTGAAGAAGCTCGCGCTCAGTTGCAAACCAGTCAAAGCCCGCCGTCTCTTTCAGACACAGACACTTGCGGTCGAGATATCCCTCTTTTCCAAACTCCTTGGTTGTCATGGCAATCTGAAAGACAACATCTTTGGGATTCTTAGGATCTGGAAAAGCGCCAGTGCTTGAATAACACTCGATATCAAACGACATGATGCGCAAAGGCGCCAAGTCGTCCCTTTGAATTGGCTTGATGTGACGCCAGTCTGGCGCCCAGAGATTCACTTCACACGTCGATTCCACATCCGGCTCGCAAATTCCAGGATCTATCCACCCTGTCGAAGAACACCCCGACACGTGCATAAACCTCAGGACCGGGTCTATGTTCGATTCGTACACGCGCGCCCCCACAAGTTCTGGAAACTTGTTATTATCAATACACCACGCGCAGTTTCTGATTGCTTTGTGCGTCTTGAATTCCATTTTCAGAAACCGTGAAAGTTCGCCATTCTGAAATCCCCAAAGGTCTTTGGCGTGTTGAACTTGACACGAGACGAGCCCGCGCCAAAACAGATTCTTCACTGCATCCCTTGGTGCATCCGTGCGAATGTAACAGTACGGGTTGAATTTTGTTCCGAGAGAAACCGATTTACCATCTTCAGCACGACCAAAGATACGGAGAGTATATTGGTCGTCCTGGTCTTGTCCACTCCAGGCAATAGCCTGGAATTGTGGGAAGGACATTATTTATTTAAGGGTTTATTGTTTTAAATACCTGTAGAACCAAAACCCTCAATTCCACGCTGTGTATTTAGAGGGGTGTTCTCGGTGGGCATCTCAACAACATCGACTGTTGTGAAATTCTCGAGGATGAGCTGAGCGATCCGGTACCCTGGGCGAATCACGAAAGGCTGCTGCGAATCCAGGTTCTGAAGAACCACCTTGACCTCACCCTGATAATCTGGATCGATGACGCCTGCCAGTGTGTCCAGACCGTGCTTCACGGCGAGTCCAGAGCGAGGCGCAATACGTCCATAAGTTCCTGGCGGCAGCTGAACTGAGATGCCGGTGGAGACGACCACGCGGCGACCTGGTAGAACGACATAGTTGTCAGTGCTGAAGAGGTCGTAGCCAGCGGCACCAGCAGATGCGCGGACTGGGAGTTGAGCATTTGGATTAATCTTGGTAACGTTGAGCGCCATTGTACCATTTAAAAGAGACGAAGCTTTAAATAGTAGAATGGCAGTCAAGTCTCTCCTTTTGGACATTGACGGTGTTATCATTCGTGATAAGAATCTTTTGAATCATGTGCGTGAGAATTGCACAAATTACGTCGCCTCGAAGTTGCCAGAGGCTAAGAATCCTGGTAACGTGAATCGAGTCCTGCACCTTTCACATGGACACACGGCGCGAGGTCTCAATCTTGCTTTCAAAGTGGATACGAGTGATTTCAACGAAAAGGTATATGATAAGCGCCTCATGGAACACTTATCCGAGGTTATATACGGAACTGAGTTTCAGGAAGAGGCGAAGGAAATCTATAAACTTACTCTTAATGAGTGGAAAGTGACCCTATTTACGAATTCTCCAATCGAATGGGCAGGTCCAGTTGCACGCGCAATTGGGGATAATATTTACACAACATGCCCTGACCCGTATATGAAGCCAGAGGTGCCGATGTACACGCAATTCGCGAAACAAATGACCCATTTATACTTTGACGATTCTTTGAAGAATTTGGGAACAGCGCGCTGCTTGGCAAATTGGCACCCAGTTTATTTCAATGAAGGCGACCAGGAGTCGCGCCTTTGGTGCCCCCAGGTGGGAACTATGTGGGAACTTTTGATGTACGTCAACTCAGTTGACCAGTGGATCATAAATAATCATCTTGGTAATTAATAAAATGAGTAATAACCTTGTAACTAAAATCCTGAGGCAACAAGAACTTCAGGGCATTTTAAATAGAAATTTAAACGAAGGTGCGGCAACCAGGGCGCTACAACTGATAGTAAATATTCTTAGGAATCACCCTTATAGTCATAATCAAATTCTCATACGTGAAGCTAGACGGCGCTTAAACAATTATAATTTAGGGATACTTTCAAACACAAATTCAAACTCAAACTCAAACAACAATGTAGCACGTCGTCTGAATTTCAATAATGTCAGAAATATGAACGCGAACAATAACTTCAATTGGAATTCAAATGGTAACCTTATAAAATTCCCTGCTCAGCTAAACAACAATAGCGAGAGTTTCACGTTGAATAATTTTAGACCAGGGCAGCGTTATGTTCAAGTAACGCATGGTAACACACGTTCTTATTTCAATCTAAATTCATTTAAACATATGTGGCAGAGGGGGGGTAGGAGAAATCCACTGACAAGACACAACCTTACATCTAACAATTTAAGTATTGTGAGATTCAAAAATAAAGAAAAAAATACTACGTTTAAAAACAAATGAACCAGTATGTTCGTACCAGTGATGGAGTCAAATTCAAGGTTAACCAAGGTTTCGTAAACGAATGCTCGAAACTCAAAATGGCGACTATAATGCTGGATTGTTCAGATGAACACGCCTTTTTTGAAGTTCCATTAGTTAATATCGATTCTCTCTTGATGGAAACCATCCAGAGATTTATGACATCAAATTCTATTCCAGAATTCCAAGAACTTTCCCCTATTTTGTTAGCTGCAGAACATCTGGGATATGAGAAACTTGTGCACAGGCTTAGAGCCAGCGACCTTGTGAACCCTAAATGATCAGTCCCGCTCTTTGCAAAGTTTGCCTGTACTACAATCCCGGTGACAAGACGTGCGGACGATCCGTCGCCGCCGCAGCGCCCGGGAAGGTTTATCACGACTATGCCAAGATTGTGCGCTACGACGCGAAGCGATGCGGCCCCAAGGGCAAGTGGTTCGACCCGTTGATGGGACCCGATGGTCTCTCAAAGACTCCCGTCGAGGAGCTCTTCGAGTCGATTGATATTTAAACCCACGCCTGGGGTATAAAATTCCATTCATAAATCATCACTTTTGGAGCATTAATGTAATTCTTCTGAACTGTAGCCAAGAATTCGTCAAAAGCGGATTCGTCCCATATACCAAATGCATCCAAAAGTCCACAAATGGCAGATTTTTTAACTTGACCAGTCCCTAGGCTAGGATTCGTTGCAGTAAATTCTGTTCCGGGCGCATTTGACTTTGCTCCGCATAAAGTGAAATCTGTGGTTCCAGCAGTTACGATTGTGTATTGTACATTTGGAATCATGTCACAAGCATCGACAAGGTCAGTGTTAAAACTTGCTACACATTCTCCGCCAAACGTTGACCATTTTTCGACAGAAAACATCGCCCATCCTTGCTGATTTTGGTTTGATGCAGAAAAACTTTCCAAGGCTTTGCCTATAGGTCCACCCAATAACTTGGTCGGATCATTTTGGCACGAGCAGTAATCCGTTCCCATCTGAGCAAATGAGCAGGCGTCCCCACCTCCTGCATCGTCACACGCTTGCGAAGTTTCCCCGACCCAATATATTTCTGGATATCTCACGCCTCCGATATCGAAGGTGGGATCACCTCCTGTTCTTCCCGAGGCCCATCCCCAATCAACAGGAATATCGGGCAAATATTTTTGAAACGTCGTATTAATCCACGATGATCCATCTTTGGTCGAGTAGCCGGTATCTTTCACGTCACCCAATTTTAAATTTTCCCAGTCGAATCCGATACAGGTGACCTTTTTGTCCGCCGCAACCGAGTTGAGTCGTACGACCTCCTGGAATGCAAGTTCCATCATGTCGTTTGTTTCTCCTATGCTTGTCCAAGGATTAGGAGAACCAGCCCAAGGAGAATCGGGTTCGGTGTCCAGCACAAAACCCGCCTCGCAATTTGGCGGTAATTTATCCAACCAATACGTAACGACCCAGTTTTGTTGGACATAGGGACAAAAAAATGGGTCTTGGATTAAAAAGAATGCCCTATTTATATTTTTTTTAGTAATATAACTGATGTAATCTTTGCAATAGTTTTCAAATTGCTGTTCGTTTTTTCGACATTGATTTGGAATGAGCTCGTGCCAGATGCCGATTGTCATTTACTTGTGCTGAGAATTTATTTAATATTTCTATACTATAAATGCTCAAGAGCGTGGCGCAACTCATCGTCCTTCTCCTTGTAGTGAATGTCATTTTCACCGCGTTCCTGTATTAGTGGGTGACGGACGAAGACATTACAAACCTGCCAAAGAAGCCCAGCGAACGGTTTATGGCGCTCTTGTATTACAACGTGACGACGTCGACATCTACAGGCTACGGCGACATCGTACCGAAGAGCACACGTGCACGTGTCGCATCCATGGCGGTCCAGATTGTCATGCTTTCCATCGTTATCAAACGCATTCTGGAAAAGTGAAGCACATGGTATTCTGTCAAGGCTGTTCGCGTGTTTTAAAGATTGAATGGTAGCGTGGACGCCATGCGCATAGAATCCAGCAACACATGGTGAAAACATGCACCTTCATACTTAGAGTTCACTTAAAAATACTATTGTGGAGCGCCTCACGGTACGCCATGACAAGCTCGTCGTGCTCTCCGTTCATACCCTTGAACCGAAAGCTCGAATCTAAATTCTCAAGGATCGCACGATCCTGCTCGACGATCGCCTTGCCCATGAGCACAAAGAGTGACGACGGAACACCAAAGTTTTGGCTGAAGCCCACAAACATCTTGGTCGTGAATTCATCAATCGGGCACAGTGTGACGTACGTCATGAGCACGTTGTCACCACGGACCATCACGTCACTCCATGTCGTGTACGGTAGAACAAATGCGTGGAAGTTGTGTGTCGTGCTCAACCCGAACAGCTTGGTCGTCAGGGCTTCACGATTGGGAACATAGTCAAACTCGATCGTGTGACCCTTGTGAACGACGTTTGTCGGTTTCTCACCAGCCGTTCCGAACCCAAGAGGATTTGCGTGGACCCACGAGGCGTGACACGGGTCGATGCCGTTCTCGATAATCATCTGAGCAGACTGCTTGATGGTCGTCTCGAACCACATGGTGCTGAATCCGGGTTCCGTCACGTGCGGAACCTCGGGCGGGTCTGGACCATCGAGTCCTTTTGGGCGAACCCACAAAAGTCCATCCTGATCTTTCTTATCAAAGTCAATCTGAAGAAGCTCGGCACACTCGTTGCCCCACGGTTTGCACAGCTTCTTCTCCGTGTACCTCCATCCATGGTACGGGCACTCTATCGTGCCGTCCCGGAGCACTTTGCCCCCTGACAGCGACGCGCCGCGGTGCCGACACGCGTCCGATGTGATTTGGACATCGTGATTGTGATTGCGCCACACGACGTAATTACGATTCGAGAGGGTAACTTTGCGTGGCTGCTGACCGAGCGTCGACGTACGCGTCAGTGCAATCCAGCCCTCCATACTTTAGAAGAATTGGATATTTTTAACTACTCTTCGTCGAGCCCGGGCTCCTTCACAAAGCTCGGACGGTTGTAGAGTTCGGCAATCTTGAGCGCATACATCTCCACTGGGATGCTCAACTTCATAATCTCCCCAGACAGGCTATATTTGTTGTTCCCCTCACGTATATCCTTGAGCACGATGAGATCGAGATATGCATCGATGCAAAACACCTGGAGCGAATCCATGGTCCACGAGCGAACTTCAATCAGGCTATTTACTTCACTTCGATCTACACGCCCACCATAAATACTGAATGCATTATCAACCATGAGAACATCCGGCCATTTGTTCTCCTGCTTGACGTGTCGCTCAATCATATACGCCATAAGCGTCGCGTCATTCTTGCGACGAAAAGCAACCGTCGCCATCTTGACGCGCTGATCGTCGAGCCGCCACGCGAAAACGTCATTCGAGTGTGAATGAAGAGTATATAGACGGCGATTTCTCTGATTGGTCTGGGACGGCTCAACACGGGGTGGTTTCACAACCACTGCTGCCATCTTATTACTGTGGAGCTTAATTATTCTAAGTAGCGATTTATTTTCTCTTGCATGAATATAATGAACGAAGTCAAGGAGACGGTCGAACAAGTGAAGGAGACGGTCGAACAAGTGAAGGAGACGGTCGAAGAAGTGACCGAGAAGGTTGAAGAGGTGATCGAGACGGTCGAAGAGGTGATTGAGACGGTCTCAGTCGAAGTAAAAAAGGCGCATGGTATTCTGTCAAGGCTGTTTGCGTGCTTTAAAGGTTGAGCGAGTTGAAGAGTAAATGGAAAAGGTTATCATAAAATACTGTATAGGCGCTTATATGTATGGCTCGTTGCGAACCATCGCTTATGCACCCCCTCTTAAAAGGGAAGAGTACGTGATGGATCGTGTAGGGCGCGTATTCATGCATACACTATCCGCGCCATTTGTGGCTCCAGGGTATCTTTTCAAAGACCTCAAGAACTTGGAACATGTCGTTCGAAAGATGCCCGGATCCATCGACCGGAGTCCATGGTCTTAAAGGTTCTTGACGCGTTGTTAGTAGGAAATGATATTCACTTGGCTAAACGGTGATGAACTTCGCGAAATCGGCTGGAGCGACCATCATATATTTTCGGGCCTCGTGGCAGACGTGGCTGCGTTCTTTTTCGTGAAGGACAAGGATGACGTGTACAACGTCCAGCGCAACTTTATCCGTGGAACGTACGACTGCCAAGAGGACGTGATGTTTCGCGGTGAGCAATGGGCGGCTCTCATCACGACCTGGATTTAAAGGCACCGTCCATGTAAAACAGAAGATGGTTATCATCATAGGTTACACAGACGATGGTCGACCTATCTACCGCGCAGCGCCGGGTCACCATCGAACCATCGTGTTGCCCGCGCCCATCAGGAGGTAATTAATTTGTATTTCAAGTGTAATGGTTGACGTCAAGAAAATACCTGACGAGCTCACGGATTCTGAGAAGAAGAAGAAGAAGCAGGAGAACAAGGCGAAGGCTAACCCTAAGTTGGCGGCAGCCAACAAAGCGAGCGCAGACGCCAAACGTGAGCGCCGCAAAGAGTCCGGTTCTACAAAGGCATTTTCTTAACGTGTGGTTGATATTAAAATATTTGATTAGAGTAAAGATGCCAATTAGAATAAGGATGGCACCCCCTAGCAATTCGTCGTATGTGAATCTCGTAAGTACAGAGTTGATGCGAGCAGCCAACCTGGGAAACGACGCTGAAGTCGAGCGCCTTCTAGCAGCCGGGGCGAATGTAAACGCGCGAGGGAACAACGGATATACCGCATTGATGAAAACCGTCCGTGAGAGTTACCAGGGCACCCCAATTGATCGACGTATTGTTATTCGCGCGCTTATCATGGCTGGAGCGAATGTAAACGCGCGCGGACCGAATCGACGTACGGTGAGAAATTACGCTATTAACGGGAACCGCACCAACCACGGGAACCGCCAGGAGGATATCAATGCGGCGTTGGAATACTCTGCCACTCGTTCCAATCGTTGGTACAATCGTTTGCACCGCCGCCCAGCCATCGGATCGAATTCGAATTCAAACCGCCCAGTGTTGAGTGTCCAAGCCAAGGCGAACCTGCGTGCCAAGGCCAACACTCCTGTAAACCGCCCATGGAATAATTTCAAAAATAAAGACCCAATTTCACTAAATAACCGATCAAACTGGAAAGGAAAACGTGCAATTGAAGTGAATACAAACGGTCGCAAAACATATTTTTATCCTGCAAATTTCAATACATATTTTACAAACGAATGGAAGAACATGTCTCCAACGAGCAAGTCATCAATTCACCCGACCAAGCGCCACCCTTTGAATCGTTCTGTTGTGAGACGTAACCAGGTGAAGCTCGTAACGTTCATTGGTAATAAGCCTAATAAGGCTTGAGCGCGTTGAACAGCCAAGTAAAATGGACGAACTCATCCGTCAAAACTTTGGTCCGGGCGAAAGCCTGTGGAACCCCAAGTGTTTTGACCGATTGTACACCTTGCGCGAAGGATCAAAGGTCCTCGCCTTGTGTACGCTGCAAAAATGGGGTCGGGACGGATGGATCCTCGGGGATCTATGCGTCGCCGAAAAACGCAAGGGTCTCGCGACCCGACTCGTCAATAAGGTTCTCTCAAAAGTCAAAGAACCCATATGGGTCGATGCGAATGAACAATCGAATGGAATATTCGCCAAGGATCCGAGGTGGACCCGCGCCCGTGAAAACCCTTGGGAGCCTTCAGGAACGGCGTGGGGGCTAGCGATTTGATTTTTTTCCCACGTAAAATTAATGGCTCACTTGGACATGACAGATGGAACATTAACTGTAAATGGTCAAACATCAAATATGTTTTGTTTAGAAACATGCGATGTTTGTGGTCAAATTTCATATGAAGATCTTTTTAAACTCAGTAACGGTGTAACCCCTCGTGATGACTGGTTTCCAGCTTCTGTTGTTAAGCACGGAAGTATGCCACCAAACCTACCTTTTCAGCATGTAGCATATGGTCCATACCCACAGATTTCATTTCTGACTCCTAAAGATGAACTTTTTACTATATATTCTAATTCAGCAAGCAACTCTATTATTCTATCAAATTGTTCGTCTCAGCTGACTGTAGTACCAAATAAATACGGTTTTGTTCTAAAAGAAATATCTTGAATATATATACATGACTCATTTTGATATATCAAACGGATCAATAACAGTAAACGGTAAAACTGTAGAGCCATGTACTTTAACTTCATGCGGAGCATGTGGTAAGATTTCTTACCAAAAACTTATACGTAAGGGTAAAACCTGCAGAGAACGTGATTCTTCGTTTCCTGCAGTCTCTTATTTGTTGCATTTTGATAATTTGCCTAAAGTTCTCGATTTAGAAGGGGCTTATCCATCGTTGTGCGTTGCTAATATATGTTCAAACGTATTTTTAATATACTCAAATTCATTGAGTAATTCTTTCCCAGTGCATCAGTCGAATGCAAATATCACATTTACTCAACTATCCAATGGTCTTGTTATTGATCAATTTTCACCCACGTCCAGCCAGTAATTATGTATTTACTCTCCGCCAGAAAGCCACAATGAATATAAGTCCATGTAGCTGGAAATATGATTAGTTTACCAGTTTCAGGTTTTTCGGTTTTGTAATAAAAACCAGTTCCACTTTCTACTGGTTTGTCATTCAAATACCAAATAAAAGTTGTCGTTCTTATATACCCTTCCATAAAATTGGAGTCTTCGTGCCATTTGTACGACCCACTTTTTTGAATTTGGCAGCCTGTATGCTGGATAGATTTAGATAAATCATAACCAGCAAATTTATCTTTTAGAAAAATATCATATTGTTTATAACCATCGAACAGTTTTTCTTGAAGTTTTAATGCAACGTCTGCCCAGTTTTCAAGACCTGCAAGTGCTAGGTCGGCTGATATTTTAACATGTGGTTTGAAAGCCCCACCAGCTTGTCCTGGGACCTTGCGTGGATCGTCCTCAAATCTTTGAATAATTTCATTACAAAAATCATTATCCAAATGGTTGGGTATAGAAAATACCAAGTCCATTACAGTGGTTTAATTTTTTATTTTCAGCATGTTGGCAACGCTCTATGAAAAAACCCTGTAAGCATATATCGTCCTTCACAGTTTATATGACTATATACATCGTGCCATGTTGCTGGAAACATAACAAGTTTGCCAATTTTAGACTTTATTTTTTTATGGATGAAATCAGTTTCACCTTCATCACTCAAACAAATATAAAAAGCACAAAATCTCTCAAGGTTGCCTTCTACGTGAAAAGGACATTCCCATACACCACCTGTGTTCAATTTACGTATAACAAGAGTTTCTCCATTTTTTAAATTGTACGAATATATGGAGGAATTCTCCGGCGTTTCCCCGGGCCATTTAGAATACCAGTGTTTTTTGAACATTTCTATAAATTCTTCAAGTTTTGGTTTCAATTCATCCATAATTTCATCCCATTCTAAAAATTGTGAAATATGCAGGCAGTCTTCTGATTGATATTTCTTGACTCGAGGTTCATTGTCGAATTTTATTATCATCTTTTTGCATAATTCTGGTGATATCATGTTTGAAAAATCAAACACCAGGTCCATCTTCTATCTCTGTAATATTTTCTTTTGTTGGTAAAACATACGCACCTGTACCTAGTTTAATAGGCCACTCGAAAGTCCCCGGTGAAGCATGCACACTTCCTTTGAGGAGTCTGTGAGCACATCTTCCTATATTTACATTACAATCTGATAAACAAAATATGAATGTGTAATCCATATTTTTAGGCAATGGTACGATTTCTGATAAACAATGAACTCGAACAACTCTGAAATTAACAGAAGGAACATCTAATATATATGTGAGTTCACATGCCTGTTTTTTAAGATGCGATTGATATCTCAAAAGAGCTCTACTATATATATCAGACAACTCGGGACTGGAAATAACCTTTCCTTCATACGATTGTATTTTATTCACAAGTTCATTTGATATTTGATGGTCAAAGTTAAAAAACGTGGGAACTGTGTTAAAAGCATTTTTAACAGAGTCTATAAAATATGATGGATAAGGATTATAAGTATATAAATTTGGTCTTTCAGAAGGTGGAAATAAAATAATCCGTTTCCGTCCACTCACTTGACATAACCAATTATCTTCACCATCTTCATGCATGGATGTTCTACAATTTCCTCTATTTATCCAAATATTTGTTGAGATTATCTGAAAATTTTCATCAATATTTAACTTTGAATTTTCAATTTTATTCTGAACTACATAATATTGTGGGTTATTTATTTCTAAAAAATCATCTAAAGAAAACGTTTCCCATCCAAATGTTTTATCCGGATACCAGTGAGCCTGGTTCGTCGACAGGAAACAATTATCACGGCTTTTCGAGCATTTTAAGGGTCGTTGTCCAATATCTTCAAAGACGTCTTTGCATGATATAGTATGGCGTTTTACTCTAACACCCATATGTGTATCTTCCACGAACCAAAAATTCACAGCAACGTTCAGTCCTGTATCAGGATCGGGTTCAGATTCAACAAAATGATACCAATTTCTGGGTATAAATAATCTCTCACCTGAGTTGAGATAATATTCATACTTCTTCGCTTTGTAAAAGAGGGGAAACTCTCTCGGGTCCGGATCGAGCGTATTTATACGGGAATATCTTGTATCATGTATAAATGTGGTTAAATCCATAATAAAAATATATTATGTTTTATAAATAGTAAAATGGCGCAGTTGCGTTCTGTATCTATTCAGCAGACTGTACAGATTGGTGGTATAGGAAGAACCCTCTCCGGAGCCCCAGCTGGTATAAATATTCAACTTGGAAATATGACAAACACAAGTACACAACCCAGTGCATTTTATAGAGATCCTTTAGGGAACACTGGTCCAGTTAGCGCTGGAGGAAATATCCAAAGTGACAAGTTAAGAACTCGTACTCTAGCTTTTCTCACTGGAACAGGCGCTTTATCATCACCTACACTTCAAACTTTACTAAGTCAAGCACAGCAACAGGGATATTTCTCCTTATGGAACAGAGCACAATCAACTGGAGCCTTAACTATTTCAACTGGTTCAGCAAACACCTCGAATCCAAACCCTCCTACGAATACAGGAACCAACCCAGTTGTACCGGTAAGTTACCCAAATGGAGGAACCAACCCATATATACCGGTAAGTTACCCAAATGGAGGAACCAACCCATATTATCCGGCATCAGGTGGTAATCCAAACTTCTATACTGTACCGGCATCAGGCGGTAATCCAAACTTCTATACTGTACCGGCATCAGGTGGCAATCCAAACTTCTATACTGTACCGGCATCAGGTGGCAATCCAAACTTCTCGTATGTAGGCCCATCACCATCATACTGCAATCCAGGGTATTCAAACTACAGCGGCAGTTGCAATAACTGTCAGTATAACTGCGTTTTATGCTGTGGTAACTTCAACCCATATTATCCGGGATATAACCAAAATTCAGGAACCAACCCATATTATCCGGCAAGTTACCCAAATGGAGGAACCAACCCATATTATCCGGCAACTTACCCAAATGGAGGAACCAACCCATATTATCCGACAACTTACCCAAATGGAGGAACCAACCCATCTTATCCGGCATCAGGCGGTAATCCAAACTTCTATACTGTACCGGCATCAGGCGGTAATCCAAACTTCTTTACTGTACCGCAATCAGGTGGCAATCCAAACTTTGCACCATCTCCTGCCAATGTCGCAGCAAACATCCAGGGTCCCGCGTCTCCTCTTGTGTATAGTCAGGGATATATTCTTTCGCAACAATCCTCGGCACAGCAAATTACTGTAGTCACAGCAGGTCTTACACCTGCACAAGGAGCCAATACCGCTGGATCTATTCGTGCTATTCAGCAAGCTGGTCCTATTGGAAGCATGGTGGTTCAACAAGGTACTTTACAGTATACTTAAAATACGAGTTTCCACCCCCTCATTTGAAAATGGTAAGATCTTTCTATATTTTTTAATATTTTTTCGTTTGTTGTAAGACGTTCATCGAGATATTTAAATTTTTTTTGTAAAATAAGATCTAAAAGTTCTTCTTGTGTGTACCCTTCGGGTAAATATTGAATATGTAGCCCATTTTTTGACAAATAAAATAGTGAGTGTGTACAATCAACTGTTGATTCTTTACATTTCCAGTCTTCAAGTGTATCGTAATACATAATTTCTAATTTAGTCCGTCTAATATATACTATGTCTATGAGTCTGCATAAAGGAACGTTTGACGAGTTTGGAATAGTAGTTCTCACAAATTCGCCATTCAAATATTCTAAAAAATTATCTCTTTTATGAATTTCACATATAATGTCTATATCATTAAAACGTTCTTCTTTCCTGATGTATACGTCGCGAACAAATCCAGCAATTACTAAAGCTCCAAAATCTATAACACGTTGCGCAATTTCCATCGAGTTTATTATAGTGAACATATTTTATGGAGTTGGAAATCGAAGTATATGACAGCCCCGTTATTCACGCAATATTACGTAATTTTTGCAATAAAGAAGAACTTGAAATGGTTAAAACAGAACTGTCGGGTTTATTTCATCAGTTGAAAGGTCCAGAAGAAACCGGAACAGCACGAACCGTTCTTGGTGACATAAAGAAGAAGAATAAAGGTTTGTTTTTACAACAAAATTCAGGATTGCCAACGATTATCCGTAAATATCGTGATAGTGTTATGATATCTGATCTTGAGCGCCGTAACTGGTTTTTTGGCGCTCTTCGTTCCATGAATAATGAAACAACACTTGCGAGTTATTATGAAAATTCAGGTCATTATAAACCACATACAGACGAATCGGTTTTAACGGCTATTTATTACACATGGTCTGAACCTAAAACGTTTGAAGGTGGGGACCTTTATTTTGGAAATTTTAAAGTTCCCATAACTAACAATTGTTTACTCGTGTTTCCTTCATGGACAACACATGAAGTGAAACCTCTCACTGGTTCAGGACGGTGGGCTATTTCTCAATTTTTGACACAAATTCCACCTCCAGTCTCTCGTGAATTCTTGAGGTTTACAAATATCTTATCTGTTATGGATTTTAACTCTATAAAACGAACAATTGATTCAGGTACATGGACAACAAAAGGAAAATCAGATGAATCAAACACTGTATCTTTTTTGCACATGGATCTTTCAGACAAAGAATTATTCACAAACAAATTTTTACCTGTTATAGAAAAATTAGCCGGTATACCGCTTGTTCTTGACAGAGTCTATGCAAATGGTCAGTACTATGGCATGGATGGGTCGTGGCATCAGGACAACCCAGACGATTCAGCATATACATTTTTATTATATATAAATGAAATAACAGAATTAGAAAACTGGGGTGGACAAACCGAATTTCTAAATGAAGATGGAACTATAACGTCGGTTGTTCCAGAAACAAATAGTGCTATTTTTTTCAAGTCGAACAAATTTCACAGGGGTAATGCACCATCTCGTTTTATATCAGAACTACGAACAACCGTTGCGTGGAAACTGAGAAATAAAAATAATTAAGAATTAGAATGAGATATATTCACACTTGTAGAGATGGAATATATGTAGATTTTACAACAAAAGTATACGACGGAAAGTTTTATGGGTTAACGCATCAAGGTCGTGATTGGTATGCGTTTGGTACACCAATTCTAACCTCTTTACATACACCAAGTTTTGAAGGATATATTCTCAAATTTCAAATAGATGAAAATGGACTATTAATAAATCCACACGTGTTTGCAACAGGTTTAGATAATGGGGTACATCAAATAATGATTTATAAAAATAATCTCTATGTTCTAGAAACTGGTGTCCAGCGAGTTTTACGTATATCTCTTACAAATCCTTCTGAAAAAGAATATATTTATCCAATTGATAAAGCAATTAGTTCATGGTACCTTAAAAGCAAATATGAAGGATCTTCTGAAAAGTATGAACATATGAACTCAATAACTGTATTTGATAACAAATTTTACATCATGTGTCCTTTTCTTAAAAATTTTATATTAGAAGGCGAGCCAAGTCAAGATGGTAATACAAAATCAATTATAAGAGTTTTTGACGAAAATTGGAAACTTATTGAAACTATAGACACGGGTCGGTATTATTGTCATGACCTTGTTGTTGTACATAGAGACATACTATTCTGTGACGCTACAAATGTAATTTGTAAATACAGTACAATAACGAAAAATATAGAAGAAGTACAGCAATTAGACGACCCTACAAAAGTGAAACATCGCATTATCCTAAGAGGTTTGTCAATGTCAAAGTCTGGTGAAATATTTGTTGGATCATCGAGTATAGATGAAGTATACGCACCTTATATAACAAACTTAACAGACAATAGTAAAATACAAGTTAAAAATGCAGCGTGTTGTATAAAAGCCGCTGATGGTTCAGATTATAATGATGAAACATGTCGAATAGATGAACGAACTTTTTCTTCTCTAAATTTCAATTTCAAACCAATAAGCAACAAGTTTGTAATGAATATACAACAACTGAATTCTATAGATAATAAAATTATAGATAAACTGGTTGAAGATGCTCAAAAACTGACTCTTAAGTTTGGAGGCGTGGGCGACGCACCAGAAGGAGCTCCACCAAACATTAGAAAATCACGCGTCACATTTCTCCAAAGATCTGATTTTGGATACATATATGATATATTGTTTAAAATGATTCAAACTTGTAATGAAGAATTATACAACTTTCATCTTACAGGTTTAAGCGAAGACGTTCAATTTACAGAGTATGATGAAAATTATAAAGGACATTATACATGGCACACTGATCTAGGAGCCGAGTCTGCAACGCGAAAACTCAGTATTGTTGTTCAACTATCGGATCCAAGTGAATACGAGGGGTGTGAACTTCAATATACAATCGGAAGTGACCACAAGACTGCTCCAAAAGAAAAAGGAACAGTCGTCATATTTCCGAGTTTTATTGTTCATCGTGTAACACCAATTACAAAAGGAATTAGGAGAAGTCTTGTTCTTTGGGCAACGGGTCCTTCATTTGTGTAGAATATTTTGATTCCAGTACTTTCAAACATAAATTTTTTCCTTCGCAACCCGCTGACCATGTATCAAGGGCTGTTTTGTAATCAATCACTGGTTTTCCAATTCTTTCGTTTACTATGTTGTGCATGTCAACTGTCCATTCAAATATATCTTGCGAGTCAGTTTCGGGAATAGGGTGGTCGTCAATGAGTTTAATAAAATCTTTTCTACATTCTCCACATGGAATTATATTTTTAAATGTATTAATAAAATTCACAATATTTGACACATATTTTGTTCCTAAACAAGTTATGTGTAAAGTACCCCAAAAGTACAGACCAAAACTTTCTTTACAAACTCCCATTTTATTCTATATTTTCTTCCGCATTTTTATTTCGTGTAAAAAACATAACAAACGACCATCGGTCGGCGTTTGTTATTCTTGAAGAATGTAAATTTTCCACCCCTGAGCTAAAAAAAAGTAGCTTTCCTGTTTCAATTGTGAAAACTTCTTCTTCTTTGCGAGTATCTTTATTATGAAAACAAAATTCACCTCCTTCGCATTTGTTTAAGTACAAAATAGCTGAATAATGTCTTTCTGCGTTATTTTTTCCTTCTACTATTTTATAAGTATTTGTATTATGGTCATATACCCTATTGTCAACATGTATAGGATGCGCGGATCCTTTATGTCTGAAACACATATTTGAATATTCTATATATATCTTTTCGTGTATATACTTTTCAACTATACCTAGAATTTTCTGTCTAATCACTTTTATATCGTTTTTAACAAGCTGAGGAGCTTCTCTGAAAGATTTTGTAAGACGAACCGTATCTCGTGTCGTTACGTTTGATAAATCTAAATTATATTCAAAAGATTCAATGTGATTTGTCAACGAAATTATATATTCACATTCTTGTTGTGTGAAAACTTGGGACGCTTCACCCCGAAAACTCATTAAGAGAACTAAAGATATTTTTAACATTTAATAGACATGAAACGAATAATTCTAGAAGGCTGAGTTGTTGTAGCTGGCGTTGTGATTTGCATAGAGTTTGGAATTGTTTGTAAAATTTCGTCAAAAACTGGATTGTTTGTAAAATTTTCAACTAAAATGATTGTTCCACCTGGTTTCATTCTCGTCATGAGAATCTTTACATCCAATTTTATGTAGTCCATTCCTAACAAGTTCATTGAAATAAAGGCGAGATCGACTGATGCTAAATCGTGGCACCCAAGTGTGTACTGCACCATTCCTCTCATAGGGGTGATTTTTCGCTGTATTCCAAGTGCCTTCACAGATTTCCAAAAGTTCCAATATGTAGCAGGAAGATCATCTGAAGGAAATCCTTCAGGTTCTCCAGTTACAGGCCAGCTATTGTGGCTATAAATAGTAGCGCCATTCGAAAATGAACTCGCCAAGTAAGACATAGACGTCTCCAAAGAACCAATATCAAGGAAAGTTGAATCGGAATTCAGATTTGACAACAAGGGTACCATGGTCTCAACAACGTCCTGACGCCAAGGGCACGGTATCTCTCCAATAGTCGTCTTAGGTACTGGTCCTGCGTAAGTTTCAACACTATAAGATATCACTGGAGTCTGCATTTTATAATCTATTTATATTTTTTTTTCAATCCTTCATAGACACACTTTAAGAATTCGGTCACGTGTACTGCAATGGGAATCCAAGCCTCTATGATTTACAGACCGGTCGTCACTGACGCGCACATCGCGAACGCTCTGAGAATCGCACAGACCAAACAGAACAACACGGGAGACCAGGTAAAATACCAGTCAAAGGCTGTTCGACTCGTCGAATACAAAGTGCGTCAGAAGCAGCAGATGGTCGAGGCAAAGGATATCGAGGACATACTTAATTCTATGTACCCGAGAGGGACGTGGAGGTTGTGAGATCCTACTTCCGTCCGACCATCATGGTGAGCCACTTCTGCAACTTCTGCGCTCTGGCGATCTTCTTGAGAAGGGCAGTCTTCTTGGGTCCTGTTTTCATATTCCGCGCCTCTTTGCGCTTCATCATAGTAATAGCCTTAAAAACTTGGATTTCAATCTGGGCGCGGTTCATTTTTATACTTAATAGAGAAAAAGTTTATAAACTCAACAATGATCTTATACACCGGCGTGGGTGCCGACCCGAGCGGCATCCACACAGAGGAGAGCTTCTTGAAAATTATGAGGCGCGACGTCGAGAATAAGAAATGGCAGAGGCGCCCGGAGACCAACCCAGATAATTGGCTCTACGAGAACGAGATCCAACTCAAGTTCAAGGATTGGGTCTTGCCTGATGACTTTTGCTTCTTCACAGTGGACGACTGGATCGATTACGCGGGGGCTGTGAGAATTAATTCCTCTTCCTAATATAAATGGACTTTTATACTTTGCTCTTCTGGATCGGCTTTTTGACTGTGCTCATCATTCACTTGCAGATGATCAGCACGAGCACACGTCACGCGGTCATTACGATCACCGCCCTGTCTGCGATGTTTCTCGGCTCCAAGATTGGCAGAGAATTTCTCGGTATTAATTAATGAAGAGTTGCAACAAGTCGGGTCCAAAAAACAAAAAGTGCGTCAGGACATCGAACAAAAAGGTTTTTAGTCTTCCGAGGAAATTCTCGAAGCTCGCGTGTATGATGGGAATCATCAAAGGGTTCACTATGCGTGCAAGCTGCGCGCCATGGAAGAAGTGAGCGTGCGCTCTCTTAGCCCCCTTAATTTCAAAAGTAAATTCAAATGACTGAGGAGTACATCCATCAGCCTATGTTCACGTACCTCGGGAACAAACGCAAGCTCCTTGACTTTATTGAAGAACAGATCAATCACGTCAAGAAGAAGCTCAAGAAGGACAAACTCGTTACGATGGACGGCTTCAGTGGCAGTGGGGTCGTGTCGCGTATGCTGTCCACGCACTCATCCGAGCTCCACACGAATGACCTAGAGCTCTACGCCGATGTCGCTACTAACTGTTATGTCAAGCAGCCGACCAAAGCTCAGCAGGAAAAGATCGCCAAGCACATCGATAAGATGAATGAGCTGGCTGAAAAGGGACCCTACGTCGAGGGAATCATGACCAAATGGTACGCACCCAAAAGCACGGAGAATCCCAAAGAGGGCGAGGTTTGTTTCTATACCCGCGAGAATGCCAAGATTATAGATACTATGCGCAATTACATTGAGAAAAAGGTTGAGAATGAGCTGACTGACTGGTGCCTTGGACCACTCATAGTTCAATCTAGCATCTACTGCAACTCTATGGGTCACACCATGGCTTTCTTCAAAGACAAGGATAACGTGGGCACGTTTCACAAAACGGAAAGCCATTGGAACCGGGTGTCAAAACCTATAAAACTAGAGTGCCCCATCTGGTCGCCCGAGCCCTGCAAGGTGGAGTGCCACAACCAGTCGACCAACGAGCTCGTGAAGAAACTCAAGGGCCCGTTTGACCTCATCTACTACGACCCACCCTATAACCAGCACGAGTACAGCCACATGTATTTCCTTCTGAACGTGATCATCACTAATAAAAAAGCGAAGAACTGGATGGAGGTGACGCACATGCCCTCCCGTGAAGAGAGGAACCAGTCGGACTATAACAAGGAGGACCTAGCACTCAAGGCTATGACCGAGCTTATTCAGGACTCGCTCAAGATTTCCAAGTATGTACTCATCTCGTATAACGACGAGGGTATCATCAGCGCCAACAAATGGAAAAAGATGCTCGAGCCATACGAGTATAACAAAGTGAAAAAAGAGTATAAACGGTTCGCTGGTCGCGATTCGGATGTGGGGACCGTCTACGAGATTCTGTACCTTATCAGGAAGTGAGGTGCTTGCACTGCAGCAGGGTTCACTATGCGTGCAAGCTGCGCGCCATGGAAGAAGTAAATAATACAGACTATCAGTAGATGCAGTGCATTCGCAATCAAGACTTGCTTTATATAATTTTACCCTATTTCAACTTTTGTGGATTCACGAGACGAAAACAATTATTTGTTGAATTTGTAAATAGAATTCAAAATACTTCAGGAATACGAATAATTGTTGCCGAGTGCTCAGGACTTACACCCCTTGGAAAACTCCCGGGAGTCTGGAAACACATAAAAGTCGAAACAGAACACTCTTTATGGATAAAGGAAAGTATGATTAATATTGCAGTCAGTGACTTGCCTCAAAACTGGAAATATGTAGCATGGGTTGACGCTGATATTTCATTTTTAAACCAAAATTGGGTGGGAGATACCATCCAAGCTTTAGATGCCTCCAACATTGTACAAATGTTTCACTCTGTAGTAAATCTCGGACCGAACGGCGAACATGTCAAGACTGATAAGAGTTTCGGATATATGGCTTGTGGAAGCGGTAAACCTTACTTGAAAAATGACAAGTACGGGTTTTGGCATCCAGGCTATGCATGGGCGTGCACCCGCAAAGCGTTCGAAACGATGGGTGGGCTTGTAGATTGGGCTATTTTAGGATCAGGTGACAGACACATGGCTATGGCGCTCATAGGAAAGGTTGCTGACAGCTATCCTGGAAATATACATGAAAATTATAAAAAACTTTTACTCGATTACGAAAAACAAGTGAATAAACTATCTCTTTCATGGGTCTCGGGAACTATTGTTCATTATTGGCACGGATCCTTGGAGAATCGCAAGTATCGTGAGCGTTGGGATATTTTGACCAAGAATTCATTTGACCCGTTGAAGGATATAGGAATTACAAAAAAAGGACTTTTACAACTATCCGGAGAGGGCAAGAGACTTGTGGAACCAATTGCCAATTATTTTTTGGAAAGATGTGAGGATTCTTAACGCAGACTATTATCTGGGTCCGATTTTCCTATGTACCACTCCTTGGGTGCCTTTTTCTTGGTTACAAGAACGTATTTATATACACGGGCAATTGCCCACTGCTGCGGGGTGGCTCCAACGCGGCTCCCACCCGTCTTCCAAGCCTTGAGTCCGCGGTTATACACAGTATTGAGGGTAGATCTGGATATGCCTGTTTGTCTGGAAATGGCATTCTTATTAAACTTGAGGTCTGGGTAGGTTTTGTGAAACAACAAGGTCCACCTGGACTTTTTGCGCGTCCCGCCTGCGTTGGAGCGCCCGAGGGACAATTTCGAGTATGGGAGTTTCCTCCGTTTAAGCAGTTCCTTTTCGCGTATGAGTTTCATAGATTTACTCAGACCCGAGAAGTACCTTTCAGGCCAGGTGAGTCTCACCTGGATGTGTCTTGTACGCCGCATCCTAATTCTGTCTGTTATTATTTTCAAGGTCTAGGTCCCATGCCGATGTCCTCGTTGGTTGGGACGCACCCGCTGCCTGTGGGCATGTAGCCTGGAGAGCACATGCTGTCAAACTTGGGAGATGGACGGCTGGGTTTGAACATGTTCAAGAGAACGACAAGCGCCAGTATCGCCATAATCACAATAAAAACAGTGTTCATTTGTATTCGCAAATATTAATTTAATAGGAAGGATCCATCAGGTGCTTGTAGAAGACAGCGTTCGCCTCCGATGCTGGGGACATCTTGGGCGAATACATCTCTGGAACCTTGGAATCGGTTGAGATGCCAGCCTCTGAGGATGCCTCGCCGATGGGCATGCACTCTGTGCCTGAGGCTGCCCAAGGTGCGTAGTAGTACCCCAGAGGGCACTTCTTTATCAGCTTGGGGGCGGGGCGGCGAAGAACCAGGACGGCGAGGATAGCCACAAGCAGAACGATAATGACAAGGTTCATTCTTAATAAAAGAAAACAATTTTTTCGCACTCGAAAAGTGACTTGAGTTTTTTGATAAATTTAGTGTAGTCCTCCTCAAACTCTTCTTGGGAGACTTCATACTCAAATTTCGCGAGGTCATCTGGTGTCAGGATGACCACCTTGTTGCACCGGTGGAGCTTCTCACGGGTCGCACCATTTGTGGTGCAATACTCGTCAAAAGCTGCGTTAAATTCAGACTGGGTCGGGAATGTCTTGTCCTGGTACAAGTTGTTTACCCATGAATCGAGTTCAGGGAACTCCCCATAACATTTTTTGAATTTTGATTCAAAATTGTCTGTCCACCCGAGCTTCACCATGTGTTTCATACACATATAACTTTTAAGTTAATTAAGTCGGAGCCATCTTTTGAGCATACTATTTGGTCTTTTCCCTAATGGGGGTGAAAGCATGTTCATGATTCTATTGAGACTGGATGGAAACTTTTTCGACCCAATCTTCAAAGAGGGTAACTTCTGTTCTTTGGGCATTACTTAATAATGACCAATATAAAAGATGGGGCGATCATTGAAAGGAATACCGTTAAACTGGGTTGTTGCTGCAGATGTATAGGCTCCCATATTGTCCCAGACGATCCAGTCATCATCCTTAATATTCACGGGTAAATTGAGTTCTTTGTAAATGATGTCACCCCCGTCGCAGGTTGAACCGAAAATTGTCAGTGGAGCCTCCTCTCCACTAATTTTATTCCAAAATTGATCTAGAACCTCCTTGACCTGTGGTTGGGCGTGGTCAAAGAGTATGCAGTTGAATGCGCCATACAGACTTTCACTGATGGTTATACCGGAACCTTTTGTCCCAATGACGGGTGTGTACAGTGTCATGATTTGTTCGACAAAGTAACGCCCGGGTTCGGCAATGAGTGTAATGTCTTTTGGAGCACTGATGGTTTTAGGCAATCCAGAGGCGGAGGAAAATCCCCCACCAATATCGATGATGCGAGGGTCGTACCCGTGTTCGCGTGCCAAGTCCACAGCTCTCTCAGCGGTCCGCACCGCCTCCTCGAAAACCTTAGAACTGGACGCAAACGATCCGACGTGGAAGGAAACTCCAATCACGTCGAGACCGAGCGTCCGGGCTGTAAACAACAGAACGTCCCAATCATTTTCCTCAGCGCCATACTTGACGCCGAGGTTACACCGCGCTGATGGGTCATCAGCACGGATTCTCAAAAGGAGCTTACACTCAGGAAATACAGAAGCAATCTTTTTGAGCTCGCACACGCTATCAAACGTGGTCCGCAAAATTTTACGCGATTTTGCATACAAAATCTCCTCCACACGTTTACACGGATTTGCATAAAGAATTCGCTCTGGCTCAACCCCCAAGTCCAGCACTTGTTTAATCTCGGCTGGACTTGCACAGTCAAAGTTCGATCCCATCTTGGCTAGGGCTTCGATGATCTTGGTATTTGGGTTACATTTGACTGCATAATATGGTTTAATATTGGGAAGAGCTTCGGTCCACTCGTCATACACGCGCTTAAGTAATGAGAGATCGAGGGTATAAAAGGAATCCGAGGGAGCGTGTGAGCTCCCGAAGCCGACCATCAAGTGGTACTTGTTCCAAAGATTTTATTTTTATCTATGAAAAAGTAAACCCACATGGATACCGCTATCCAACACCACATTGTTGAAAATGTACCGTATTTCCCATAAAAGTAAATACTTGCAAGTAAAGTCAAACAGGCTCCTATAAAAATTTCATGGTACCCGGCAATCCATATAGGTGCGAGAAAGAATACAAACCAGGGTATAAGTTTAAATAACGAAGGAATCCACTTCCATTCAAGATGTCCATTACCACCAACGACTGTTCTGAAATCGAACTTTTGAGTCGACAGCAGTACTGCAACATACATGGCATAACCTACAAGTAACTTGTTTCGTAAAGACTCATTTTCAATCAAGTATATAGCTGCAACAGGTTCGATTAAGACGATAAGGAAACCAATTTGTGACCAAAATGTATTGAGGCGAGGTACTTGCAAGTTTTTCCATAAAAAGTATTCTATAAGTTGCATCTGTGTAAATATAGCCGCAAATACCCATAATTTGGGATCATACCCATGTGTTATTCCGGCAAGAGTCATGGCAGCTGCCCACGTAGCGAGAGATCCATCCGCACTCCAGCACATATTATGTACTTTATAAATAATTTAGAATCTTATAGTAATGCCAAGCAGAAGCAATTTACTTTTAAAATACGTCAAGCAGGGGTCTCCCAAAGTTTCACGCCGGAACGCCCTCCTGAAGGCGACCAAAGGTCCCACCAGGCGCGAGGCTCTTATGAAAATTATTGGACCAATTCCTTATATGATCACAGGGTACAAAAACACCAAGGGGCGCCCATTCTATGTGACTCTTAAAGGAACTTATATTATCCGCGTAAATGGCAAATCAGTGTACGGGCGTAAAGCAAATTCGTGTCATGTCCCCGCCAAGATTTGCCCTCGCAGGTGTAAAAGCAAAGCTTAACCAGATGGCTGACCGATCCCTCATTTTCCTGCTCGACCGCTCGGGATCCATGGAGACGTGTCGCGACGACACAATTGGCGGATTCAATTCATTCGTCAAGGATCAGGCGGCTCTCGGAGGCAAGCTCACTTTGATTCAATTTGATCATGAGATTTTGATCAGTTATAGTGACGTGGATCTCAAGAATATCAAGCCTTTGACCACCGAGACGTTCGAGCCTCGCGGGTCAACGGCACTTCTCGATGCGATCGGCACGACAATCAAGTCTGAGAAGAGTTCCAATCCACTCGTCATTATCCTGACTGACGGTCAAGAGAATGCAAGCTGTAAATATACTAAGGCGCACATCAAGGACCTCATCGAGCAGAAGACCAAGGATGGCTGGACGTTTATGTACCTGGGCGCAAACCAGGATGCTTTTGCTGAGGCTGGGTCTCTAGGAATTGCACCAGGATGCGCGGTAAATTACGACGTCAGCAAGACTCCCGAGGCATTCCGCGCTCTGAGCCAGACTGTCAGCCAGCGTGCCACCCAGTAAAAATAATACAGTGTAATAGTAAATGTTTGGTCAGAAGAAAAGCTTTTCTCTCAACAGTATCACCAAGGCTGGCGCGTCCCTAGGATTCACCCCAAATGTTCTCAAAAAAGCTATAGGAGGTTACGGTTCACAACTCGCGGGTGCAGCAAAAGCTGGACTGAACGCGCGCGTTGCCAGAACCGCAGCTGGTCTTCAAACTAAAATTACTGGCGCTCCCCCCACCCCAACACCAATTAAGATTCAAAATGCAAAACCCATGACACCCCCTGGAGCAACTTTCTAGGATGCTGCGGCTGCTGCAGCCTGAGCTGCCCCAATTGCCGCAATCAACCCCTGGAGACGCGCCTGGAGCTGAGCATTCTTCATCTGCTTCGTTTCCCCAAGACCTGAAATGAGCTTGTTAAGTTCGGCATCCATAGCTCCCTGAGCGTGACGCACATTGTTGGGCGTCATTAAAGCCTGAACTTGCTCAGTAGTGGGCACGGCTTCCTCAGCTGTGCTAAAGTTTGGAAGACTCTTTGCAATAGCAACGGCTTCCTCAATGGCTGCAGCTGCCTCTTCAGGTGCTGCACTCGTGAACCCCTTGAAGGTGAAATAGCCTGCGACACCAAGAGCCAAAATTGAAGCCACGAGTATAAAGATGGAAAAATTGAAATTATTCATGGAATTCTTATCTCTCTTGTCATCCGCCAACTTCATGTACGTGTTTATGTTCATCGATGCAAGGGCAATACCTAAAACGGCTACGACAATAAAGGCTCCTGGGACCATAGCCTCTTTGAGACCCATTATTATTATCACTCAATATATTTTATACGATTCCAGCAATTTTATACTCTGACCCCCCCTTGGCAACAAAGAACATTATGAGACAACACACGAACAATACCAAAAATGCGATCCATGAATTCTTGAGATTTTGCTTCTTGGTATTGTCAGCCTTGTCGCCCTTATTCTTCTGCTGAATCCAGCCAGCCATAGTTCCAATGAAAATTGCAAACATGATGAAGGCGCACGCAGCGAACCCGTACGAAACAATCTTGGCTGTCCCCTGAGCGGCGTTCTTTGCCATGAGAAGCTCACCCGCGCCTGGGATGGCATATGCTGCAAGTTTGGTGGCTGCTTTCTTTGCAAGGTTTTCCTCGATTCCCATTCTATTACTTTGCATAGACTATTTTCTCACCGAGCACACTCTGCGTCTGACGCAAGGCTGCCTGGAAGGAGGGTTTGCTCCATAAAACATGTCTGGACCAGAAACCCGCCGTGTATTTCCCGTTGCGTCCCCAAGATTCACGCTTCTCGTGCCTGGCGAGATACCGCCCCATACGCTCCTTGTCTTTGTGGATCGTATAGTCCGAGTACCCTTTACGTCCGAACCTCACCACCTTACCATTCGGGAAAACTGCCATGAATTTATGAATTTTATTATCGGACTTGTAGAGCTTCACAGTCATTTTATACTAATTCTTATTGAGATATAAATCAAAAGAACCAAAATTATGATGTTAAAGGTTATATAGCCTGTAATATAAGGGAACGCCGTATCCCGTAGTGCGTTATTTTCTAAAATCATATTTAATACCTGCTTGGTAAGAGAGTCCTCCTCTCCATCTTCACTTGACGCCATGGATCGCTATCTTCCTAAACCGGTACAAAAAAATACTCACGAATTCACGACACTGGGACCTACCGTGTGTATTCTTGGGAAAACAGGTACCGGGAAAACGTGGCTTGTTCATCACGAGTTAGAAAGGTTTCTCGAGTTAACCCCGGACATCTTGAGGAGCAAGCAGGATACAATTGAATTTTTAACTAAAATTAAAAATTCTGAGCTACCGGTGGTTCTTGACGAGTACGAGTGCGTATCAGATCTCATAGGTATGCGTGAGATTACGGAACCTCCAACAAAAGGTCTTTTTATTATAGTGTCACAGGTTCCCGTGAAATTTGATTTTGAAATTAACGTGTACCATATGCCTGTGAAAAATTCCGAAGAAATTAATAACATTTTTCCAAAGGCTGACGCTACCATTATTGCAACATGTGCAGGCGACCTCCGAGTGGTGGCTCAGAGCCTCGAGTTCAAGTCTGATTTGCGTGACGATTTTCAGGGTCCTCGTGATTTTTTAATTTCACTTGTATCAAAAAATTCAACTGTGAATCCGATTCATTATATAGGTCACCCTGTTCAAGAACCTGGCAATATAGCTTCAATTTTACATGAAAATTACCCTGATAGTAAAGGGGACCACGCTACTATCATAGATATGTTGAGTCAGGCTGATATCATCGAGTCCAGGGTATATGCCGGTGACTGGGAACTTCTTCACTATTTCAATTTATGGGGTTGTATTTTACCGTCTATAGAAATTGATCACACACTCGGGGCTAAACTTAGAGCTGGATCAACATGGACAAAATATCAAAATTCATGTATGCGTGCGAAAAGAATAGATGCCATGTCAAATAGAAAACCAGGTAAGAATTTAGTTCATGACGAACTCCTCGCTCTGAGGGAATATGCTGAACGTGAAAATATAGAGATACTGAAAGAATACAAACTTCAACCTCAGGACATTGATGTTTTGAACCATCTCAGTCCATTTCGCAAGATAAAAGCGAAGACTGTGGGTTATCTAAAAAAATGTCTGGCTGCGTCTGCCAGCCCGTAGTAGAGGATGAATACGTCAAGGTGGATGGGTCTGACGTGTATTTTTACTGCGAAGTTTGTGAGCAAACTGTTCTCGAGCTTATTATGAAGCTCCGTAAGCTCGAGAAGGAGCTACTTCACAAGTACCTGGATCTTGGAATCACCTACAAGCCTGAGATCCGTATTTGGATTAGGAGTGATGGTGGTGATATGCACTCGGGTCTGAGTGCCATGGATGCAATTGCATCCATGGATAGGGTAAAGGTTCGAACTATCGCTGATGGAATGTGTGCAAGTGCCGCCACCTTCATTCTACTGGGCGGTCACCGTCGGCACATGACCGAGAATTCGTACATACTGATTCATCAGCTAAATATGGACGGATCTTGGGGAAAGTTTGAGGACTACAAAGATCAAATGGAGAACCTCGAACAATTTATGGATCGTTTTCGCGAAATTTACACACGGGAGACTGATATTCCTGAAAAAAAACTAAAAAAGATTCTGCGGCGCGACATATGCATGAATTCTAAAAAGTGTGTAAAATATTACGTAGTAGATTCAGTTTGGTGATTCTCCTCTGGGGGTGGCACCTCGGCAGCCTGTGCCACGATGCTCACGGGACCCTTGGTGAGGGCACTCACCTGAGGAATGTTGATGGCACCCTTCTGGAACTTATCAGTGAACTTCTTGTACAGGAAATAACCAATTACAATAATGGCAATCACTGCTACAATGTTAAAAATGTTAAAGGGACCACCCGCCTTTATCTCACCGAGAGCTGCGCGTTTTACGTGATCAACGACTGGAACTGCGGACTGCATTACTAAGAATTCGTGTTTTTTCCTGGCTGTGGCGCCGCACCCCTTGTCAAGTAAGACACAATGGATATTCATCGCGCATGGGCAGATTTTGATTTGCTTCGGGGTCAGGCTGAAACTTCGATAGAGACGACTTCGAACGTAGAACAGTATATGTGTCGGTTCTGTGGCGGTCCCAAAACTTTTGACGGGGTTGAGATTGATTTACCAACATGTATGGAATGCGGAGTTCAAGATGGGTCCTTCATCTCCGATGAACCTGAATGGCGGTCTGGAGCGAATAATGATACAACAGAAGCAGACCCTACACGCGTAGGCGCTCCTGTCAAGACTGACCTCTTTTCAGCTGCTTGGGGTATGAATACTATGATTACTGGTAAATCTAAGATGGCGAGAATAAACATGCACGCCTCAATGAATCACAAGGATCGAGCTCTTTTTCATGCCTATGCAGAGATTACCAGAATATGCAAAGATGTTCTCAAGTTGACTGATAATGTAGTCTACGATGCAAATATCAAATATCATAAATTTAATGCTGCAGTACTGACGAGGGGGGCTGTGCGCAACGGCATCAAGGCGAACTGTGTGTTTCAGGCGTGTCGAGAGAATGGGGTGGCGCGAACGACCAAGGAGATTGCGGACGCTTTCCAGATTCCTTCAAAAGATATTTCGAGAACATCTGATATTTTTCAGGAGCAGAATCCAGAAAAGACGGTTCACGTGACGCAACCTGCTGATCTCATTCCTCGTTTCATGAACAGTATCATCTGCGTCGCAGAGAACGACCGAGGACGTGTCAAGTGCAAGATTGTCAAGGTGTGCAAATCACTCGAGGATTGTGTCGAGTTGATGGGAAGAACACCCAAGGCGATTGCGTGCGCGGTCATCTACATCGTGTTGAGCAAGCTCGAACTCAAGCCAAACAAGAAGGAGATTTGCAGAATTTGTGAAGTTTCCGAGCCGACTCTAAGTAAGATTGAGGTGATAGTTAAAAAAGAACTTGCTTAAAATAGAAATGGCTGGAATCGTGTTATTTGTAAGCACACCTTGTTACGGCGGTATTTGTCTCCAAGCGTATGCCGAGTCTATGCTTCGTCTCCAGCGCACGTGTGCAGCCAATGGCATCCAAATGATGCTGGATACGACAGAAAACGAGTCTCTCGTCCATCGCGCGCGTAATCTCGCCGTCGCTCGTTTCTATCAGAAGACTGCAGCGACCCACTTTCTATTTATCGACGCAGATGTTCACTTTGACCCCGAGTCGGTCGTGCGTCTCATCAAGTCTGGTCATGAGGTTTCGTGCGCCGCTTACCCTAAAAAGACTGTTATGTGGGATCAAGTGGAAACCTATGTAAAGTCGGGTGAGACTGGGCGCGACCTTGCACGCGTCGCCGCGTCCCTCGTGCTCAACTTCCGGTACCAGCAGACCCAGATCAAAGATGGCTTTGCCGAGGTGCTGGACGGTCCTACTGGTTTCATGCTCATCAAGCGAGATGTGTTTACCAAGATGTTTGCCAAGTACCCCGAGCTCAATTGCGTGAATGACCACCAGAATAAGGACCTGGACGAGTACGTGGCGGTGTTTGACTGCATGATTGACCCCCAGACGCGCCGGTACCTTTCAGAGGACTATGCCTTTTGCCGGCGCTGGCAGCAGATGGGCGGTCAGATTTTTGCCGACTGCATGACTGTCCTGGGACACGTGGGAAATATCAGGTTCCAGGGAAAGCTCGAGGATCGTCTTAAGGCGACCGTAAGTGTATAAATTATATGGACAAGACCGAGTCTATAAATAGATTAAAAAACCACCTTGCCTTGTGTAATATTAATCACGAAAAACAGGTTATGAAGTTACCTTCGTTAAAAGAAGCAAACATATACTGCGTTATTAATGGAGTTTCATCACATCAATATGGTCCGCTGTTGGAGAAGTATATAAGGACAAAGTTCAATTATATTAAGAATAAAGCCGAAGATTGTACTGGAGATTGTTCTAAAGATGGAAAGAACTCCGAAGTAAAGGTTTCTTTGGGAGGAGCAACTCACTCAAAATTCAACTTTGTCCAGATAAGACCATCTCACGATTGCGACTCGTATATTCTTACTGCATATCATCTATCACCTGAAAATGTTGATGCAGAGGGGGAGTTGTATGTCTTCAAAATTCCGAAGGAGGACATGAAGAAAATCGTGGTGTCATATGGTGGATACGCGCACGGAACTATCAAAAAACACGGTCTTATTACGACCGAGTCGTTGAATGATGAAAAAAATATCAAAGAATATGCTATTCGTCCAACTATTAACAGTGAATGTTGGAAAGCATTAATGCTTCATAGAATTATAGAGACTTCTCTTTAATCATACGCTTCACTATACAGTCTTACAAGGTCCCCTCTACCAATAGAGTTCTGTCGTGCTGTATCAAGACTTATAGCGTAATCAAGTGTGGTAAATCTTTCAACTAATGTATTTTTGTTTATGTTCGCTTTAATCCAGTGCCAACTTTTAGGACGTAATGTTTCAAGACCAGTATCAATAATTCCACCACATTTCCCGCCATAGGCGCGAATAGCAAAGTCCGCTCCATTTGGAGGTGTTGGTTGTCCATTTGCATCTTTTCGACCAAACCCCAAGAAATCCCAATCTTCGTGTGTCGTTGATAGTTCAACGATTAAGCGCTGCGCAACTCTTTTTTCCCATATTTGGAAACAACATTTCGCCATCATAGGAGGACTAAACGAGCAGGGTTCCGTTGGGATTTCTTCATCCAATACAAGATGAAAATTTTTATTTAATTTATTATGAACGCTTACACGACGAAATGTTCTTGGAATAATGAAAGCTATTACATCTGCCCATTCAGAAGCGTGATTGAAGAATTTTATAGCAAGAGAACTTACTCTTCCAAATGGAGGATTGCCCACTACAAGAACCTTTCCAATATTATTTGGGGGTGAATAAGTTAGAAAATCTTGCTTGACAATATCTTTGTGTTCCGGGGAGATATCAATACCAAGTTTTTTTTCAGTTGGAATTCTTGTAAGGAAACTTCCATTTCCTGCACTTGGTTCAACAACCAATCCCCAAACGCTCCATTTATAATGAGAACCAATCGAATTTAAACATTTTTCAGAGATTGCTGGGAGTGTATAGAACTTATCCAGTCCTGCTTGACGAACTTCTGTGGCGTCAGACATATATTATATATACCTAAATTCTATAAGTGAGTCAGGTGCTTGAGGTGAAGGCTGACCAGAATTAGATACTTAAGGTTTAAAAAGGTGTTTAAATAAAATGCCCGTTCTTCATATTTGTGCAGTGACTCGCAATAAATCAATTAGTGCGACAACCCTACACACCATGATGAACCTCCATATGGTGTGCATGCAGAAAGGTCAACACCTTGAGGTTCACTTTGTCGATGACCGGTCGACCCTCCCCAAGCTCATAAAGACTGGCGAGCGCCTCTTCTGGATGGATTACGGGACCAATCTGAATAATGAGATTCTTTACAAGGTTGTAGACCCTTTCGAGAAGGGTGTTCAGGTGGTGGTGTTTCCCTCGGTCAAGGAGGGGATTAACTGGGAGCAGTTTACCAAGAAAACCAAGGAGGGTTCGAGCGAGCCTGCCGGGCAGCGCGGTCTGACATTTGATACCGAGGTGGGTAAGAAGCTCGCGGACAATCTCTACGAGTGCACCAAGACGAATGCGCGCGTGTGGGTGATGGATACCAAGCCAGTTGACAAGAAGCTCCGGGGCGGTAAGGAGCCCATCAAGCTTCCACTTGAGGGTCCGCTCGAAAATATGTTCGGGACACTTCAGAAAATTGGAATTAAAATTGGGGTCATGTCCGATGCGATTGTCGTGTGCCATTTCGTTCACGAGTGCTTCGGGAATATTCTCGAGGCGTCAGGTGTTCGTTTGGAACCTTAAAAAACTGATGCATATATACATCAAATGCCAGGAGGTTCTGAAACAAATGCATCAGGTCTTCCATTTGAGAAACTTACTGATAATACACAAAATCTAATCGCACAGGGATTTGAAAAAAAGAAATATTATCTTCAAAAAGGTTCAACTGTATTTTTGATGCAAATAAATCTTAAAAAATATTTCAAAGAATTTTTTGATATAGAATTATTTAGACATCCAGATGAAGCTTATCTTTTTCAGAATGGAGAAACATACACTCTGAAAATTATAGAAAAAAAGAATCAGAATGTTTCTGGTAGTGTTGATGTAAAACTCGGGGCTGCTAATTGGTTCATTCGTGAATATGAATATATACTTGGTAACAAATTTAAAGTTGAATATGTTTTTGTATTGGGTCCATGGTTAACTGAAGAGTATCTTTCAAGTCACAAGAAGTGGCAGGTGGCTCGTAAACTTCACAAGGAGGAAGGAACTCGTATATTTTTTGGAGGAGACCCGGATTATTTTGAGCAGATAAATAAATGGATTTTTAATTTTTAATTATAACTTCAGTTGTCATCGTTGACGGGTCCTTGCTGTGTATAGCGCGCCTTGCAGGTATTTCTTCAATTTTAAAGTCTTTGAAAGCTTCATGTACAAGTAAAACACTCGAATTGCTCATTACCCACCGTGATTCTAATGTTTTAATTTTATCAAAAAATTCTTTATGATTGAACTCTTTCCGTGTATATGCCGTGAATGATGTTGCATTCTCGGGTACATATGGGGGGTCCATATAAACAAAGTCATTTGTTGTAGTTTTATCCAGTGCTTTTTCATAGCTCATACATGTAAATTCTACATTCTGAATTGCAAGAGATACTCTGCGAATATTATCAGGGTCCATGAGTGTTGGGTTCTTCATGTGCCCATATGGAACATTAAACCCGTTTGGTCCTTCTCTATACAATCCTCGAAAACCAACTTTATTGAGATAAATGAACAACGCGGGAGTTTGAAAACTATTATACTGATTACGTCGATTATAATATGTCTCTTCGGTTATATCATTCTGAAGAATAGAAAGTTCAGTAATGAGACCTTCTGGGTCATTCTGAATCATTTTGTACATTTCAATGAGATGAGGGTTCAAATCTGAAGCATAAATCTTACCTTTGACGCGTGGTATAACGGAAAGTAGAACAGAACCTCCACCTATAAAAGGTTCATAGTAATCTCCCGGAATTTCATCTGGAAAATTCGAGAGAACTTTGTGCATAATTTGAGTTTTACCTCCAACCCATTTCAATACAGGCTTGCTCATTTATTATTAAACGCTCCTAATGTTTAAGTTAAACTAGTGAAGAAGGTTTCGTGTCTTGTCATCGACTTAAACAAACAAACGTCTTAATAGTTAAGAAACGCAGATGGGCGAAGCCCTTCTGAATTTCATCCAAGAGTCGTGGAAATCTGACGGGACCAGATTTCCAGGACCCCAACCCGTCTCGATCGAGCGTAGGCACTTCCCCCTGCTCAAGAGGCAGCCTTATTTTGTCTGTGAAAAAACAGATGGCGTGCGTCACTTGCTTGCGAGTACTGAAGAGGGGGTGTTTTTGGTAAACCGCGCGTTTTTTATTGAGCCGGTAAAAATTCGTGTACCCAAGGACACTTTATTGGACGGCGAACTCGTGAAAACCAAGGCGGGCAAGAGCTTTTTTGTGGTTCACGATGCAGTTCGCGTCAAGGGGGAGAATCTCACGAGCCAACCCCTGAACTATCGCCTGGATGCTGCGCGCAAGGTGATCAAGGGGATCATCAAGACGGCGCAAGCTCCCTTTGAAATTCGGGTCAAGAATATGCACCTGTGGGGGTCTGAACGATTGCCCGCTCTGGACACTTATGAGTACGAGACGGACGGGCTCGTTCTTACACCTATCAACGAGCCTATTCGCATGGGAACTCACGAGACTATGTTCAAGTGGAAACCCAAGGGGAGAATAACCATCGATTTCGAGTTGAGAAAAGGGTACGAGTTGTGGGTGCAGGATCGTGGGAACCCTTATAAGGAGGCGGAATTGCACATCAAAAACAAAAGACTTGATTTACCGGACGGCACCATTGTGGAGTGTGGATATGGAGATTTGGGTTTTTTTGTGGAAAAGGTGCGTACAGACAAGACGTATGCAAATAATCGCCGCACCTATTTCAGGACTATGATCAATCTAAGGGAAGATATTCAAGTTGGTGAGCTTACAGGCTTTTGATAGGTCGGTACCACGCTTGATAAAACTCCCCTCTCATGTTTAATATATCAGGACCTTCATGAATCGTCTCGTCGTCCTTAATATACCATTTGTCGTATCGTCTCACGAGTAAAGCATAGTGTCCTCCTTGCTTATGTCCCATATGTAGGATACACGCAAAGAGCTTGCGCCCCTCAAACTCAAAAGGAATTTCTACTGGGAATTTATAATCATACATCGAGAAGGAAAAGTTTATAAACTTGGGCCACCGGGTCACCGTACTGGTCACCCGAGCCTCTTCATGGTCAGTCCCTCCTTCATCCTTGTAATTTTGGATCAAAATTGATTTTTGTTTGTCCCCAATTAAATCCTGTAGACGAGATGGCTCGGACACATCGAGAATAAGTGTCGTAAATTGGTTAGTAATTGTGGAAGACCCCCCTTCCCATGAAGTCTCCTGGGACTCCTCCCCATTAAATAGATCTGTGATGAACTCCTTCCCGAGTGACTCTTCGAAAACATCTATGATCAAAAGGACAACCTCCTGCGCATCATGCTGCCGACCAGCATCGAAGCGTGGGAATCGAATCCTAAAAGCTCCCAAGAGATCGCTCGGGCTTACAGGTTTGGTTTCATCCTTGATAAATAACTGTTTCACAACCTTCTGGTACTCCTTAGTAATGTCACAGGGGCACCCTTCAAGATTTTCTTTAAAAAAGTGATTCGTCAAGGGTGGAACGTGTGCCAAACACTGAATCGCAGTATTGAAATAGCATGTATTTCCGAGATTCCAAAGACCTCTCATTTCGACTTGTATTCATTACGATTTTCCTCTCTAAGAGATTTCGTGTCTTGTCACGTCTTAGAGACAAAAGAGTTAGAATAAGCAAATGAATTTGATGGCTCACCGTCTGTTTGACAAGTGGGAAAGCATCATCAATTCTCACAAGGACAAGGAGAATATCGAAATTGAGTTTAGATTTGGACGCAAGTCACAGAAGAATTTTGACACGAATGTAGGGCAGGAGACGTTCAAGAAGCTGCTTATCGGTCTGAATGGCTACACAGGCTGGGAGACGACCAAGCATACGAGCGCTACTGTCTATTATTTTGACGGGGGGAAGCGTCTGACAGTTGACGATGAATCTGAAGAGCATGTGGGGTGCATCAAGCAGAGGGTCAAGGTGGATGACTTTTCGCTTGAGGGTCACCCTTTTGATATCAGGCTCGGAATTTCAACTGAAAAGCCCTTCGAGTATGACGGTGAGGAGACGAGTAATAAGCAAAAGACCAAGGAGCGTTGGTCTTTTGTTCGCAAGAATCTCTCTATTGACTTGACTATGATCAAGGGGGACCCGGAGGACAAGGACTGCGACGAGGACACAAGTTATCAGGTGGAGATGGAGATTATAGAGCCGGGGAAGATTCAGTCAAAGGATGAGTTGTTCAAGCTATTGTACAAGGTGTTTGACCTATTGAAATGCATTTAACAACTTCAGGAGCCCCTTCTTATTCGTCGAATTTGTTGCTCCAGCTATTTTTAGGTTGCGCGCTATTGATAGGAGTTCAGATTGAGTAAAGCGTTTCGCTTGCTTACCGTTAATCTTCAGTTCCCCGTTTGACACTGTGAGTTTGTGCGTCTTTTTGCCCACTGTAACGACATTTGCAGGAATACTAAATGTGTTGCGAACACGTTTAGGGATATTTACACCAGCCTCGGTGTATTTTTTGACAACCGTTTTAGCAGCCGCCCCAAGTATTTTGGGTATTTCTTTAAATATTGGCTGTTTTCCAGGTCCAGGTACTACGTAGTGTCCAGCCTTGAATGCATTCCAGTTTCCGGCACGACGGTTTGACAGGTTTTTATAAACCACCTTTTTATTTTCTACAGGTATCGGCGCTCCCGCATTTCTAAACACTTTGAGTGTATGTTCGGGAATTTTCCGTCCGATGTTCTCAAATGCCTTTTTCACCTTTGGAGCTACGGCTTTCAAGTTTAAAGTTTTATTCAAAGCTCCACCCTCTAAAAATTTAACATATTTATAAAGACGTGGCTTTCCATCAACTCCTGGACGAATATAATAACCATTTGGAATTCTCCATTTGTTTGTTTTATTCCAGTTTCCTCCGGCTACAAGTTTGTATCTCTCTGCGAGGCGTTCAGAATTCGTCTTGCCACTCTTAGACGTGGGGCTACCAAACATGGTATTTGCGCTTCCCGCAACTTCGAACAACTTTTTGAAGATTTCCTTTGGAATATCAATGTCTTCAATCTTCTTGAGACCCATAAATGTAACTGTTCCATTTTCAAATATCGTAAAGGTTATTTTGGGATTTTTGAGTGTGAATACAAGGGACTTGAGCGTCTTTCTCGCCATTCTTGCACGCTTCTTCTTTAGTTCTGGCTGAGACACAGGTTCTGGATACAAATGTACTACAGCTTTCTCAGCTGCTGTATGCCGACCACCGTAGGTGGAGATGATTACACCACCACCGTAATTTTTTCTCCCCTTTGCAAGTTCCTTCCGCAATTGAAAATTAGAACGAGGATTCTCTGACATAACCTCGGGCTGCCAGCCTCTGTTCAAAAGTGGCGAATTTGAATTACTTCCAACTGATTTAGGAGACGAACCCCTGTTTGGAGATGCCCCCCCTATCATCTGCTCCTTGCCTTGGCGAAGAGAAGGATGACCTTCGATAAGTGGAGAATTATAAAGAAACGTATTCAAGTTTTTGAGATTAAACTTCTTATTCACCTTGAATACACCGTTAACAACTTTCACGTCAAATTGAAAATTTGCTGCGTTTTTCACAGATATCCACCCGTTCAAAACGCATCTCTGAAGAGCAAACTCAACTTTGGTATTCTCACTACCATAAATAACAATTTCATCCCGTGATAATCTCAGTGTGAGATTAGTTCTTTTTGCGAAAATATAGTTGACTCCCACCGGGCTTCCAATCCATTCTCTATTATAATACTGAATAGTAGGGGGTTTCCCAATGTGCGTGTATCCTACAATTTCTTTAAAGCCAAACCCTCCTTCAGGTGCTTTTTCAGTTAGTATCTTGTGAATATTCACGTTTGTGTGAATTGAAATTACAAAGGACAGCAATTTTGTTTTGGAAAAGCGGATACCCGAGCTCTTCAAAGGAGCCACCTCTGATCTTAACGCATTTTGTACATTTGCATTTGTTACAGTATTATTCTCATTTAAGAATATTCCACTGAAATTTGTTTTATATACAGGTTTTCCTTTCAAACGCGTCATCATCTCGTCAAGTTCAGGGACGAATGGTGCGGAAATTCCTGGTTTGCGCGCACCTAATTCGCGTTCTAAACGTTCCCTGACTTTACTCACATTCACCACCCCCTTGGTCATGATCCCTGAGTTTTCAGGAAAAGCGCGCTTCGAGCGAAAGATGCTTTGTATCTTTCTCGCGGCGGCGGTCCGTTGAGCAGAGCTCATCTATATTATTTACTATATTTTAATTTTCAGTTGAAACAATGTCAAGTCCAAAGATGAACGGCTGCAATGCATAGGTAACTCCGTTGTAGATGCGCGACTCGGTTCGAACCTCGAGTTCGCGCGAGCTGAACGGTCCTGCGTAAATATCCTGGTTGAACCTGGGCTTCTCCCCAAGCGCATTTTGGTTGCAGTGCTGCTGGTAGTGTGTGATGAAAACCTTTTGAGGTACAAAGAAATCCGATCCGAACCGAAGCTTTTCGGATGCCAGAAAGTGCTGAAGTGAGTTTGTGACCGATGCCACCTGACTCTGGATAGTCTTGAAGTACTTGGGGAGTACGTTCCAGATATCCTTGTCGCTGTATTTGTTTGCATAATCAAGGTATGCGCGCAGGCACTTGCACAAAATTGTGGGAATTTCAACATCAAGTTTCTTTTCGAGATTCGGGTCCGAATCATTGTCTGCAATTTGACGACCAAAATTGATTGTGACCAAACGACGTAGGATAGACCCCGAGTTGTCCTTCCAGTTTGGAACCTCATTTCCACCCAGGATACCAGGCGTCTTCCACTGAAACGTCAGAGCCGTGTCAAACTTGCGCGCGATGCTCACATCCTCACCGGACACGAGCGACTGAAACTCCGCCTGTTCGAGCTGAAGATCACCCTTGACCTCTGGCGAGATGAACATGAAGCCGTTATAGATGCTCGAAAGCCCAAACTTCTTTTCGATGTTGTTCGAAAGGACGGACACATCCTCCGTCTCGTAAAACTTGCGACACACCTTGGTGATGAGCGTGGACTTGCCCGACCGCGCGATACCCTTGAGGAACGGAATCACCTGCCAGCCGTCAATCTCATTCACGTCGAAACACAGACGCCCCATGAACACATAGATCCACTTGGCAACATCCGACTCGAGTTTCTGATAATCAAGTACGCGCTGCATGTTAGGTGTTGGAATGTCCCACCAATCTTCAAGCTCGTCGTAAGGACTAAAAGGCGCGTCAAAGTACTTGCAGCTCACAATGGTCGGGTCAAGCTCACGGAAATCATGAGAATTGTAATCATAAAACTTAATTTTGTACTGTTTCTCGGTTTCATTCCAATCCTTACCGATGAGTAGCCCATTCTGAAACGACCACACGTGACGATCCTTCTTAATCTCTGGAAACTGGAAATCCTTGCAGTTTGTCAAGTGCTTGACCACATCAGAAACCAGGTTTCCACGACTTGTCAAGTTCTTCCACATGTCAGGCTCATCCTCCTTTTGCGTGACGTCATAAATGTAATCCTTGATCTCTTTGACGATTCTCCACGCTCGTGTATTGCGAATCTGGATACAGCACTGACCCTTGTAGCGGCGGTATCCCTCGTCGTACGCTCTATGAAGGAGATATAGAAGAATCTTTTGATACGGGGACATGTCATCATCATCCTTCAGACTCGTGTCAGTATTGTCAATTGCAAGGGTAGGATTGTTTATTCTGTTGTGTCTGCGCTCCCATATGCGGTACTGGTCGAACATCTCCTTGCGGTCCACGATGAGTCGCCGAACTCGAAATTCAAGAGTAAATTCGTCTCCATTCAGGTCTTTGCTCGGCGTCTTGTTTGCTCCAAGAGACTCTATGCGAGTCAGAAGGGTTCTACAACTGTTAACAAACCGATCCTTTCTAATTTTGATGTGTTCATGTTCATAATTTTCAGGATATTTGTCCTGATCCCTCTGCTGATTCTCAGGGAAGAGAACAAATGCCCACATCTTTTCAGAAGCGAGTGTATTCCCACGAATGTCAAACCCCGCATCCTTTTCTGCTTTTGAGATGCAAGTTTCAAGCTCCTCGACTGTCCATGTATTGATTTCATTTGTTTGATTTGCGATTCTAATTTCTTCTTCGTGTTCGGGTGTTACATCTTTTTGAATTGTGTGGACCTTTCGAGTGCTTGCCATTGATAAAATGACGCGAGACTTTTTTAAGGCTCAATAGGCTCTTATTAAACTTGAACCGAAATTGTCGAGAGACTGGTTTTTAGGCGGGAGCGGGAATTCCAACTGGCGTCACGGGAACCATCTTGCTCAATGAAGCCGCAATCTTGACCAAAATCTTGTTCTGCATCTCGAGCTGGAGAGCAATCTTCTCGGTCGCATCCTTGGTTCCCGACAGAATGGTCGCAATTGTATCGCCTTCCTCAGTGGCGAGCAGACTCGCGAGCGCCTCGAACATATCGGGTCCATCCTCGAACTCCTCCTCGTCGAACTCATCCTCCTCCTCCTCCTCTGGGGGTGGTGGCATTGGGGTCTTTGGGGGCAGTGAGCGACGCTGAGACATTTGTACTAATGATGTAGAAAATAGGTCTCAATTAAAATCGCGAGTAATACTAAAATGCCTGGTGGAGCACTGCTTCAACTCGTCGCTTACGGTGCTCAGGATGTGTATCTGACTGGCAAGCCAACAGTCACTTTTTTTCAGTCGGTGTACAAGCGCCATACCAACTTTGCAATTGAGGCAATTCCCCAGACTCTTTCTGGGCAGCCCAACCCCGGCGGTCTCGTCTCCGTGACGCTTGCTCGCACGGGCGACCTGATTGGTGACATGTGGGTCGTTCTCCAGCCTACCCCCACATCTTCAGGTCAGCTGACATCCAACAATTCCGTCGCTGACATGTGCTGGGTTGCCGAGCGTGCTTTCAACTCTATCGAACTCTTTATCGGTGGTCAGTCGATTGACAAGCACTACCAGCTATGGTTCCGCCTGTACGCAGAGTGCTTCCTGGATGATTCAAAGAAGTGCAATTACGGAAAGCTCACTTCCCTGCCCGTCCCCAACAACGTGAACCAGACTTCGACCGGTTATGTCTACCTGCCTTTGATGTTCTTCTTCAACCGCAACCCCGGTCTGTACCTGCCACTGATTGCACTGCAGTACCACGAGGTGCGCATCGATTTCACAATTAGCGCCAACTATGCCAATTACTTCGGCACTAACCCACCAACTGTATGGGCAAACTACATGTACCTGGAGAAGGAGGAGCGTGACAAGTTTGCCACCAAGAACCAGGAGTACCTCATCGAGCAGGTCCAGTACGTGAACGGCGACCCAGTCGGAAGTTCCAGCGAGAACACGCCAAGCGTCATCCGCATGCAGTACAACCACCCAGTAAAGGAGCTCATTTGGGTTTACCAGAACTCGGCACCCAACTCAAACCCCAACGCCATGTGGAACTTTTCGTCTAACGTGGCAAACGTGAATGTGACCATTAATACTAACAATTTGGCTCAGTCTGGTGCTCTTACACAGCCCCACAATACCGGGTCTCCAATGCTGTATATCCCATCCGTTCTTTCGGCTCCACTTTATTCGACCGCAGCTGGTTCCGTTGCCCAGAACGGAACTATTTTTGCTCAGTCCAACGTGCTCACAGGCAACGTTCTCTGGGTCGAGGCAGGTCTGCCACAGTACGGCACTGCCAACGTAACGTACGGGCAGGAGGTGGGTCCTCTGCACAAGTTCAAGTTGATTCTGAACGGCACCGATCGTGCTGCCGAGCAGTTTGGCAAATGGTACAATCAGTACCAGTCTTACCAGTACCACACCGGTCACCCCTATCCAGGTATCTACGTATACTCATTTGCCCTCAAGCCTGAGGAGCTTCAGCCAAGTGGCGCTTGCAATTTCAGCCGCATAGACATGGCGCAAGTGGCGGTCAGCCTCAAGACGGGAATGCCCAACGGTCTGGTTCAGCAAATGTTTGCCGTCAATTACAACATCCTGAGAATTGCATCTGGAATGGGTGGTCTCGCTTTTGCAAATTAAATTGGTCTAAATTTTTTTCTTGTAATATAGTACAAAATGGCCGGTGGACTTATGCAGCTCGTTGCTTACGGTGCTCAGGATGTGTATCTGACTGGTCAGCCCGTGGTGACCTTTTTCCAGGCTGTGTACAAGCGCCACACCAACTTTGCTATGGAGAACATCCAGCAGACGGTGAACGGTACCCCCTCCAACTCCGGTCGTGTGTCCGTGACCATTGCCCGCAACGGCGATCTGGTCGGCAACATGTACGTTCGCCTGCAGCCCACGCAGCTGAACACCTCTAACCTGACCTCCACCAACACCAACATTGACATGTGCTGGGTGGCTGAGCGTGCCATCGCAGCCGTTGAGTTGACCATCGGTGGTCAGCGCATCGACAAGCACTACCAGACCTGGTTCCGCCTGTACGCCGAGACCTTCCTGGGCGAGAGCGACAAGATCAACTATGGCAAGATGGCATCCAGCCCCGTCCCTACCGCTGATGCCACCAACGTGAACAGCGTGTACCTGCCCCTGCTGTTCTTCTTCAACCGCAACCCCGGTCTGTACCTGCCTCTGATTGCCCTGCAGTACCACGAGGTCCGCCTCGACTTCGACCTGACCTCCTACTTCACCAACTACTTCGGCGCCTCCGCCCAGGTGTTCGAGGTGTGGGCCAACTACGTGTACCTGGACACTGAGGAGCGTCGCCGCTTCGCCCAGAAGGGTCACGAGTACCTGATCGAGCAGGTGCAGCACACCGGTGGTGACTCCATCACCGCCAGCGGCAACCCCGGCGCCCAGACCGTCCGCCTGTCCTTCAACCACCCAGTGAAGGAGCTGATCTGGTGCTACACCAACACCACCGCCACTGCCTTCAACAGCATGTGGAACTTCTCCACCTCTTGCGCCAACGTGAACGTGACCTGCGCATCCAGCCCTCTGTACACCCCAGGTGTTCTGCCCCACGCAGCTGCTTGCCCACGCCTGTTCTCCAACATCCTGGCAAACGGCACGACCGCTCTGACCGCAGCTGCCTACACCTCCAACCTGTACTGGATCGAGGAGGGTTCTTCCAACGTGGCTGCCGGCGCTATTGCCACCGGCATCTCCGCTGTGGAGGTGGGTCCCCTGTACAACTTCAAGCTGGTGCTCAACGGTCAGGACCGCTTCAAGGAGCAGACCGGCAAGTACTTCAACCAGTATCAGCCATTCGTGTACCACACCGGCGTCCCCTACCCCGGCATCTACGCCTACTCCTTCGCTCTGCAGCCAGAGGAGCACCAGCCCACCGGCACCTGCAACTTCTCTCGTATTGATAACGCCCAGGTGGCTATCAACATGAAGAGCGGCTACACCACCCCTCTGCAGAAGATGTTCGCCATCAACTACAACATCCTGCGCATCCAGTCTGGTATGGGTGGCCTCGCCTTCTCCAATTAAACGGACCAAGTACGTAGTAGCAATTTTATATTAAAATTAAAAATAGCCCGACAGGGCGGACTTCGGTCCCAAGAACTATCAAGGTTCCTGGAATCGAAATTAATAGTAACTAATAATATATGGCAAGTGAGTTCTCACCAGGACGTCCTTTTCGTTTTAACATAAAGTGCATCATCTTCACGGCAGTTTTAGCTGGAGGGTACTGGTACCTTCCCCCTAAAAATCTATGGGTCCTCGCTTTTCTGCTCTGGTTCCCATATATCGCACTTGCATGGTACGATTGGACCTACAACTGTCAAGATAAACTGCAGCCAACTATAATCCCATTCGGGCGATACATTTGGCTGCCTTTCAAACCCCGGGGTTACAAACAGGAATTTAACGAGCTTCCTCCGGAGAAAATTGAAGCTATGAATAAACTCGATCACATCGTGGGGTGGTCGATATTGGCTGTATTTGTGGTTGCTTATTTAAAGTTTAAATTACGTGACTCTTGAAATTACTTTCCAAGTCCCGTTAAGTGCCGAAAATTCCTCCTCGATGACATATGAACAAAAGTCTGAAGAGCAAAAGACATCTATGTAGACTCTGTTTTGGTCAGGATACGTGTGAGCGCTAAAATGACTCTTGTTAAGTAAGAGAACTCCGCTGGCACCGTGAGGCTCAAATTGGTGAAAAGCTCGGGACACAACTGTGAACCCACACCTTTCAGCGATTCGAATCATAATTTGTTCGAGATGTTCTGCTTTAGAAATCCAGACACCATCGATATGTCCTATGAGTGACATTTTCTATTCAACTGATTTTGTTTTTAATACTTTGAGGAAAAACTCCGATATCCTGAAATAAGCAAAAATACAACAGAGATTAGGTAAATGAGACCAAAGTAGTTCTGATACTGAGTCTTCATGTTGGTCCGAGCCTGTGCGAAATTGGTAGCTGACAGGGCGATTAACAGCATAAGAAGGAGAACCATGAAAGTTGTGTCAATTGCAGACATTTATAATGTACAGATATAAAAATGGAGAATCTGTCTGGTCCTGAGCTCGTCAAGGCGGTGTCTGTATCTATGCCCGGTTCAAACGTATCGAGTATACTTGACAGAACAAATGAAATACTTAATGAACGTGTGTTCAAGACCATTAAGCATGACGAGTATGATACAGTTCTTCACCTGATTGAATATCTTTTAACACACGACTTGTCTGATGAAAATATGATGAAGATTTTGTGTATGGTAATCGACGACGCATCCTTTCCTGAAGAGCTGCGAACAGACGTTTTAAAATTCATACACTCTGAGCTTTTTAATTCTGTTTTAAAATTCTTGAAGAAAGCCAAGGTGTCCTGGTTCAAGAGGGTACTATGCTGTTCCAGTAAAACACAATGAAGATTCCCATCAAGACGAGGATCATCGAGTTCACGATGGCTACCGAGTTTTTACGAGTCGAAGTCTCCAACATGGGCTGGACACCCATAACAATAAGAAGCATACCAATCAGTACGAGGATGGAATCTCCCAACATTTACTAATTAAGGATATTTTTTTTATTAAAGACATGTCATCGTTTGCATACCTTGATCCAGCCACATCTTTTTTAGAACTTGCTCTTGGAAATTTTACACCAATTCCACAGGATTCCCCCCTTCATATTCAGGCTGAAGAGTGTGAACTTGACGACTCCTGGAAAGAGTTTGAACAGAATCTTGGTAATTTTAAACGAAAATTGGCAAAAGTCAAGAGAGACCTGGGAATCAAAACAGCTGAACTCGAGAAAATTCACAAAAGTTCGCAAATTGCAAAAGTTTTCATAGACAATATTCCGTCTGACGACTTAAAGGCGAAAATCCTTGAAGTAGTAGACAATTACGAGTCCGAAGAGGGAATCTATGCCCTGACTAAACAATGTGGGGAACTCAAGGGGCAGTTTGAAGCGATGAAGAAGGTGTTGGAGAATACAGAAGCAGAGCGGTACGCAAAATTTACGTGTTTTATATGTATGGAACGAAATATTGACTTATTTTTTGACCCCTGTGGACACACTATATGCGAGCCATGTTGGAGAAAAATCCGGGACAGAGACAATTGTCCCGGATGTCGCGGACATCTTCTGGGTGTGAAGAAAATCTATAATATGTAATGGTTCCATAGTATAATGGTCAGTACATGAGACTCTGAGAGCGGGTGCATCTCGAAATGGGAGTTCGATCCTCCCTGGAACCTTCCCTGGAGCCGAGCACCTCCCTAAACTGCTCACCTGACCTTAGCTCAATTGGTAGAGCGAAGGACTGTAGTCGGTTGTCAATTATCCTTAGGTCGCTGGTTCGATTCCGGCAGGTCAGATTCGAAAGGGGGCTGCAAATATGACTGGCATCATACGAGCATCCCGAAAGGCTCGCCACCTTCCTTTCACTCTGCCCCGATAGCTCAGTCGGTAGAGCGTCAGACTGTTAGAAAAGCGAAGCTCATCTGAATGTCACAGGTTCGATCCCTGTTCGGGGCGTTTTTTTCAAATGCATCACATTTGAAAAAATCGCGTCTAATTATATAATGTTCAAAGGTGTGAAAGTCTTTTTCACAATCAAGAAGAAGAAAAGCCCAAAAAAGAAGAGCCCCAGTCCATCGACTAAACGAGCTATCAATATAGAAAAAAAGTTTAAAAAACTTTTAAACCAGGGATATGCTATAAACAAGGCGCGTTCCTGGTCGCGACTATAAAGAGATGAAACGTAGTAAAATAAATGGCGGTCCGACTCGTAGACTCGATGGGGAATGATGCCGCCATCGTCCAGGCTGCACGCGTGTCGTACGGTCCCGGAACCAAGTCCGTGAGTGATGACCGCGCGCTCATCCGCTATCTCATGCGCCACAAGCACACGACGCCGTTTGAGATGGTTGAATTCAAGTTTCATATTCGGGCTCCAATCTTCGTAGCGCGTCAGTGGCTTCGTCATCGCACAGCCTCTGTCAACGAGATGTCAGCTCGGTACTCTGTCGTACCGGAAGAGTACTTTTTGCCCGAAGAGCTCCGTCAGCAGTCTACGAATCGCGGGCAAGGAGGAGAGGAGCCGTACGAGGGCGGTGATCTTCTCCTCCTCAAGCAAAAGGCGAGTTGCGACCTGGCTTTCCATACATATGACGAGATGATCAAGAAGGGAGTCTCCCGTGAACTGGCTCGGACCCACTTGCCCCAGAGCACCTTTACTGAATTTTATTGGAAAATTAACCTTCATAACCTTCTTCACTTTTTGGAGCTTCGTATGGAAGACCACGCCCAGAAGGAGATTCGGGATCTGGCAAATCAGGTATATGAACTCATCAAGCCCCTGTGTCCTGTGACCTGCGAGGCATTCGAGGACTTCCGTCTCGGGTCCATAACACTAAGTCGTCTTGAGGTGGAAGCAATTTTGAATCAAAATTCAAAAATACAAGGGAAGGGTGAAAATCAAGAGTTTCATGAGAAGCTGGGCAGTCTGAACCTCGAGCCAAAAACATTCATGCGACGACTCATAATGTGTTTTTCAAAGTCTTAAAGGTTTAAAAATTTATTAAAATAATGAAGACTAAAATTCCAGGTGCGTTGCGTGAGCAGGTATGGCTTCTTTATTGTGGAGACCGTATGTTCAAGCACAAGTGCCTTGTGACCTGGTGCGAGAACGTCATGGATCCCTTTAATTTTCATGTAGGACACAACGTACCAGAAAGTAAAGGAGGTGCAACCGATATTAACAATTTGCGCCCTATTTGCGCAAAGTGTAACACGTCTATGGGCGATGAATACACGATCGACGAGTTTTCAGCTCTTTCAAAACCTCGCACACATAATCACTTATGGGAGTGCTTCAAGTACTCGAAAACTTCGTCGGAATGACGCTCTGTGAAGAAATAAGGAACTTCATCTTGTCTTGGGTCCTCTCTTGGAAAAACATAAAGATGAATACGATGAGTGGGAGAGCTTTGAGCTCTCCGAGAGTTTTATGGTTGTACCCGGAAACGCCATCGAGTGGGAAGGGAATCTTCTTGATGAGCCCACGGGAAAGGTAGATGAGTGCACCTATCAAGGCAAACTGGAGTGCCACCTCTATGAACGTACGCCATTTGGTTTTTGTCTTGTCGAGATTTGATGTAATCTTGTCAAGCCAGTGAGAAAGCAAAAACGCAAAGACGAAACTCAGAAAACCTACATATGCAACTGCCGAAAGTCTAACGAGTTGAATCATTGCTTACTCTTCTTAAAGAAAAAAACGGTGGTTCAGATGGGGGAAGCCCCCAAACGTCCCTGTAACTCAGTTGGTTAGAGTGCCAGTCTTATGTCGGAGGAGCGAACAAGTTTCGCTCCGACAAAGGTGAGCTGGACGCCGCGGGTTCGAACCCCGCCAGGGACACGTTTCATGGGCTCTGTGGCGAAATTGGATATCGCGTGGGACTTCTAGGGAGAAACTTTGTTTCACCCGATGCCATCCCGAGATTGTGGGTTCAAACCCCACCAGAGTCGCTACGCATCAGTGTCCGAGTTGGTTAAGGAGGCAGACTTAAGATCTGCTGCTCATATGAGCGCATGGGTTCGAGCCCCATCTGATGCATTTTAATAATTAATAAATAATAATGGAGTGTCCAGTGTGTTTGGAACCTCTCACGGGAACTATTGTGCAATTGGGATGTTGTAATAACCAATTGCACATACAGTGCTATCTTCCAAAATGTCCTTTATGCAGAGCAGAACTTCCAGTTCCCAGACCTATTCATACAGTCGTACCTGTTCCTGTCGCTATTATAGAACAGAGACCGGCGAGTCCACAACGATTTGTAATTACAAATATGTTTTTAGGAATTGTGTTATTTGGTTGTGGATACGTTATTTTTGTTACTCAAAAACCTTGAATATAGTTATATGGAGTTTATAAAATGTATTTGGGACTCTGACAACATTGCACATGTAACGCTCTTTGTTAAAGATTATCCAGAATACGGGATAGATCTGGATGATGTTAAACCTATGATTCATGAAATTCGTGAGAAATCTGCAGGTATGATTATCAAGGCTGATTTAGCAGGTGCGGGTATCGTGAGAATAGAGCGATTCAGACTCATCATGAAAATAGTCACCGAGGTTATTGAATACACACGGGACGATAATATTCTTCGGCAGGTTCAATTCGTGAATACAGGATTTGTATTCAGGATGTTGTATCAGCCCATAAGTTTTGCCATTCCCAAATATTTTCGCGACATTATCGTATTTTTATAATATAGGAAAATTGAAGATGGAATGTTCTTGGCTCTTATTCAAGCCAGATTTTGATAACAATATACTCTATGCAGAAATTTTTATTCAAAAGCTCATAGAGTGTCAACCAAGAAACCTGAAGGAAGCTGACAAGTTTTGTGATGACTTTTATCCAATTATTGACAAGATTCAGGAACTTTGTCTTACAAAAGGACTCAGGCAAGTATGTAGCACAAACCTTGACGGAGTTCAGATTCAACACGTGAAACCTCATGTATTCTTAAAAATTGCATGGAATGTATACCAGCACACAAAGAATTGCATCTTGCTTGATGGCTTCAATATTTCAAACACAAATAGCCCTATTGTATTTGCATTCATCGAGGCTGTCAAGGGATTCCTCCCGCCTTTTATGAGAAAGATGATCACGCTAACCCCGAGTGAAAAACCAGACGAAGATGGCGGTGAAGAATACGATGAGTGTTCTGAATCGCTTGGTACAGAATCTGATGAGGTAATTTAAATCAAAAGTCCGATCAATACCTATATCACCATTCCAGGTTGACTTCCAGAGTCCAACAAGAGGTTCGCTATCCATAGACTCTTGCTTTGCAAGTGCTTCCCCTGTACATAGCACTTTTAAAGGAAATCTATTGAGTTGAAAATCAACTGGAACCTGAAGAAGTTCTGGGTCAAATACTGAAATCTTACGAGCACACTCGAGAGTTATTATATATGCGTGAGTCCCGAGTGACTTTCCTTCATAAAGTGTAAGTCCATCTACACATTTCTCTTTCGATATGGGCATTATAGGTCCCAGGTGGATAATATCCCACTTGAACCCTTGAGCATCCTCCATGACCTCAAGCAATTTTGATCTAAAATTAGTAATTAGGCACACGTCATCTTCAAAAACTATAGCTGATTCATACCCTTTATCAACTATGTCCCTCCATATCCTCGAGTGACTCATTGCACATCCGTACTCTGAGGGGCTGACATAGAGTCCTCTTGGTGTGTCAATTCGTCCATCTGTAGCATTGAAGAATTCGACATCGAGATCTTCTCTGGAGAATTCAACTCCAGCAGTTTTTCGTCTGTCTTCTCGCTTTTCGAGGTTGATGCAGTATATGTGCATTTATAATCTTCGTCATCATAATTTGTTAATTTTAGGAACGCGTCTGTGAGTTCAAACACATTCCAAGCAAGGGTGGCTTGGAGAAGGAGTCTGGTTTTGGCTGGGAAGAATTTGAGGATAGAAAAGGCTAAAATAATATACAAAATACGTCCAACCAATTGAAAATCACTAAATAATACATATAATAGATATGCACCCGTGATTACAGAAAGCTCTTCAATCATTACCAGATTGTCTTAAAAAAGTTGAACGTAAAAAACTCAAGCAAATGTCTGATCTACTTGTCTTTTATCCAAATGGCAAGTACCTAAACATTGAATTTTTGGGTATGAAATATATTCAGCGCCAGCCAAAGACTCCTGCTGAGACGGTTCAATTCATGTCTGAAATTCGCCCAGTCATTCAACAGCTTGATGATTATGTTATTCAGCACAACCTGAAGGAGATTATTGAGTTGAACCTCAAGGGTGTACCAATTTCAAAACTAAATTCAGATACGGCACTCCATCTTCTGGAGCTGTTGACTCATATTCGCCCTGACAAGAATATCGTCGAGAAGATTCGAATCACAAACGCCAATCCTATTTTCAATATGGTGTACAAGTCGATTAGAGGTCGACTCCCTGGGAGAATGAGTGAAATTATCGAAGTTGAGAGCAACTCAAAGTTTTTTTAAGTCAGTTCCGTAGGAACTGTTCCGTGGGTGCGTTTAATTTTGAAACAAAATTGATTGTACAAAAATAATGTCATCAAATGTTATGACGATTGATGAGATGAGGTGGCACCCTGACGAACAGGAGTTTCTTACGAAACTTGAGCAACAGTGCAATACATATTATGATCATCACAGCAAAGATCACATGTATTATCAACAGCTTTCAACAAAATTCAATATACCTATTCTAATTGTTTCTTCTATTAATGCTTTAACAGCAGTTGGATTAAATTCCTTTATTAGACAGGAGTTTGTGAGTGTTCTCAATGCTATATTATCAGCCGGGACTGGTGTCCTCGGGTCGATTCAATTGTATATGAAAATTACTGAGAAGATGACAAATGCTCTGCGCGCCGCGATCCTCATGAAGCGCCTGGCTCTCAAGATTTCAAAGGAACTCAGTATTGAACCTGCAAATCGGGTTACAGACGGTCAGGCTTTCTTGACAGATTGTTTCGGTGAGTTCAACACTGCTCTCGAACAAGGAAATCCTATTGAAAAGAGAATTGCTAATCATTTAGCATTTACTGAAATACCAAAGAAGGAAAGATTCAACTTGCTTAATATGGCGGCAGCAGCCGTGACCGGGTCGCCCAGGAAGTCAGTGACTGATTTTAGTAATGAAAACTTGTCACGTCTCGGGGAGCCTCGCGCCAAAATGCTTTGGGGTCTTGTTGGTAAAGTTCAAACAAACGGAAATTCTCCTCGCGGATCATCGTCTCCTTCTCGTCTGAATGGTTCAACCCGGGGGGGCACGACTCCAGAAGAACCGGATTTAGAGATTGCAGCTCGGGGCTCCTGAGCTTGGCAACTTCAAAGGCTACGTCAAAGTTTAACCCAGTCTGTTTATGACGGATCCAATAATGTTCGCACGCCTCCTTGGATTCAGTAATTACACAAAAACCCTTGATCATTTCACAAGCAATTCCCTGTTGATCAAGAGTTTTCTTCAAAAGAGCCACATGATGTACGACACTTCCAGACACGTGGCGCAACTTGAGCCGAAGCGCGATACGTTTGACTGTATCCTCCATATTACCAACTACCAAAAATATCTTTATGTATTATAGATGGCACAGGTGACCTTCACCTTGCCAATTGATAATCCCTTGGTTTCATTACCAGGAATTCCTATTCAACCAAAGCCCCGCTTTTCATGGGACTTGTTTTTTACTATATTATTACTTTTGGGTGTGTGTGTAGCGTTCATGTGGTGGTGGAGATTCACGTCATCCATACAAACTACAACAAATCCTGAACAGTGTACACCCGACGGCTCGCCGAGCACCGGAACATACGGTTCAGACTGTTGTTCAACGAATGGTACGGATTCCAACGGAGACTGTCGTTCAAAGAGTCCGATGGGAATTCCTCCTTATGGAATGACAAATAGCGCTACACCAGATTATACGACAAAAGCACAGTACACCCCAGCACTAATCGCTACCCCACCTATTCCCTACGTAAGCACCGGTGCAACTCCAGCGCCCGTAGACCGAGCTTAAAAAAATGACGCGTAATGTTAACAATGGAGGACCCCCTTCTCGTTCCTTCAAATTCTCGTTTCACAACCTTTCCTATACGGTATCCGGATCTTTGGGCATTGTATAAGAAAGCAATTGGTTCATTTTGGACCGTCGAGGAAATTGATCTTGGCTCTGATATCAAGGACTGGGACAAACTCAATGACGACGAGCGCCATTTCATCAAGATGGTTCTCGCATTTTTCGCAGCGAGTGACGGTATCGTTATGGAGAATATTGACCTAAATTTTTCAAAAGATATTCAAATTGCAGAGGCTCGGTCTTTCTATGCATATCAGGCGTTTAACGAGTCGATTCACTCGGAGACGTACTCGCTGATGATTGAAAAGCTGGTGAAAGATCCTACGGAGAAAGAAAGTTTGTTTAGAGCCATAGAGACTTCCCCCGCAGTTAAACAAAAGGCAGAATGGGCAATGTCATGGATGAGTCAGGACTCGCCTTTTGCGCAGCGGCTGATAGCCTTCGCCTGCGTGGAAGGCATCTTCTTCTCGGGTTCATTCTGTGCTATATTTTGGCTGAAAAAGCGAGGACTTATGCCTGGACTCAGTTTTTCCAACGAGCTGATTTCCAGGGACGAGGGGCTCCACCAGGAGTTTGCAGTGACGCTCTATTCACATCTTGTGGAAAAATGCCCTTCCAAGGATATTCACAAGATTGTTCAATGGGCTTGTGAGGTGGAGAGCGAGTTTATCACCCAGGCACTTCCATGCAAGTTGATCGGTATGGATGCTCAAGAAATGACCCAGTACATTCAGTTTGTGGCTGACCGCTTGATGACCCAGTTTGGGGAACAACCTATTTACGGAGCAAAGAACCCTTTCGATTGGATGGAGAACATCTCATTGGAAGGGAAGACCAACTTCTTTGAGAAGAGGGTCGGGGACTATTCAAAACATATGGTTACAGAGGGAGATTCTATTCGGTTTGACGAAGAGTTCTAAAATTTTACATCATAGGAGACTGATCCATGGGCTTCATGTGTGTGTAGCCGGATGCCATTGGCAGGAGCTTGGGCAGGTACTTGCCGGTCAGAAACAGGACAAGCAGGAAGAACAGGGTGTGCAGGAACAGACCTGCTGGGGTTGCCACGCCCTCGGCGCTGGACACCCAGTTGCCTGCGACGGAGCGCATCAGCTTGAAGGTCTCTGGGCTGGAAGCGATGGCGAAAGCAACACCTGGAACAATAAGCTGGGACATTTTATATTTGCAAAGAAATTAATTGGTTACAGCGTAGACGATGCGGTTTTCCTGAAAATGCTTATTATCGGAATCATCCGCATCGTCACGCGTCTTAAAGGTCATGCCGCCTTCGGTCATATAACTCGATTTCCCAAACTGGGTCATGATAAATCCAACGACAATCACGAAGATGAGTGCATGGAGAAGCAGACCAGTGTTGCTGGCAAGCCCGGTGTTGTTTGCGACCCAGTTGCCTGCGACGCCCCGAACCGCCTTGAAGGTGGCGGGATTTGCAAGCACCATAAACGCGATAAGAGGAATCAAGTAGTTTACGAGTGCCATCTTAATATTGGTTTAGAATTTAGTCCAGGTCCGAAGGACCTGTCCCCCTCGGTCTAAGTTGCTACGCAACTTGTCTCTTTACTTAGGGGCGACCATGGATGCCAAGCCCTGAAGTCCGCTTGCCATACCAGCCTGTGCCTGCTGCACCATACCCACAGGGGCGGGGGCGGGGCTGTTGGAGGGACCTGGGGCATAGCCTGACCCACGTGGCATGATCATCATGAGGATCAGACCAGTCAGGAGAACATATACAAGTGAGTGGAGGACCAGACCGGCAAGGGTAGCGACGCCATCGGCGCTTGCGACCCAGTTGCCCAGAATGCTCCGGACGCATTTGTATGTTGCTGGGTTGGCAACCAGAACATAGGTTGCCATGGGAATGAGAGTGGCGGACATTTAATAGTTGCCAAGAGTTTAATTAAGTCAGTTCCGTAGGAACTGTTCCGTGGGACGCACAGTCGCTGCGCGACTGGTTTAATTACCGTGTCTCAAGGTATTGACGCCGCGCCTGCTGTGCTGCGTTGTTACTTTTTTCAAAAGTAGGGTTGTTGAACGTCTGTTTGGCATTATAGAAGATGTTCGCGTTGGGTGAGCGCTGTGCGGCGGGCCGTGTGGCGATAGAATCCCTGACCTTTTTGTTGATCTGTGCGTCAGACATACCGGTCGGATCGAACATGATTGCCGGTCGGTTTTTAAACTTGTCGCGCGCCGGAACCTTGAGAGAAATCAGAATCTTGTTGACCGTCTTTTTCTGGGCAGCGGATAGCCGCTGATCGTTCTTGAGTTTTGACCAGTTGAACTGGTTCATAAATTTACCAAAATGCGCCCTCTTACCAGTTCCCTGTGGGGTCTGGAGAATATTGTACTGAGCGCGACCTGTAGAGTTCTCGTTATTTTCGACTGAATTTAGAACAGTCTCTACGCGCTTCAGAAGAGGATATTCCTCGTAGATTGTCTTGGTTGGACCCGCCGTGGTTTGCTTAAAAATATTTACGGAGCCGACGTTGTTTATATTACGTATACGTGGAGTTTCAGTGTTCCTATTGAGGAGTTCGTATTTCTTTGCATTATTGGAGTTATAAAATCTCCACTCGGTGTTCTTGTTGTTGCGCTCGATGTGCACCTGATGAGTGGTGCCTGGGACAATCACATTCATTGTTTCTGGAAAGTTGGTGTTTATGCGTTTAGGTTGAGAAATGGGGGTCCCTGCTGGGTTTGCATTGTTAATCTGATCCGCCGAAGTTTGACGAGTGGCGGCGGACCCAGTTAGTTTTTTTTCTCCTCCTTCAATTTTTGTGTAACCATTTGTGAGGCTGTGTTAGCCGCCGTGGGAGTTGCACCGGCAGCGAGTGTTGCCGCATTTGCCGCCTGCCTAACTGCATTGGCATTGGCTCCGGGTGGAGCAGCCGCAACTGCTGCCGCCGCGGCAGCTTTCGCCGCATTGTTGTTCGCCGTCTGCTCAGTTTTTCCCTGCTGCAGTGCGTTCCTCTTCGCATTGTTAGCGGCAGTATTAGCCTGTTTGAACATATTGTTTTCGGGTGATACCTTCATAATAGCATTTCTAACTGTCTTTTTGTTATTCTCGTTGTTCATTTTATTTATTTGTTTCTTTGCAAAAATTACAAAATTGCTCTTCAAATTCTTGTTATTAGAATTCTTCAGTTTATTGGCAGCGGCATTGAGAAGTTTGGCAGAACTAAGTTCGGACAACTCCTTAGTAGCAATTGCTCTGTTTACAAGAGCCATATTTTTGTTGCCACCCGCTCCGTTGCTGGGAGGAGCCTGGCGCTGGTTAGCCTCAGCGGTAATTTTAACCAATGAACCGTTGTTGCTTATTGTCCACGCGGACCGAATATTGTTTGGAGTATTCTTGTTGAACTGCCACTTGCCATTCTTATTCTTACCATATTTCACATTCGTTCCGTTAACACCAACAGTTGTTAAATTAGTAAGAACATTTGTCATAGCGGGAGCAGCTTTCATGAGACTAATACCGTTGTTGCTTATTGTCCATCCACCTTTTGTGGCGAAATTGCTATTGTTTGGGTGAAACTGCCACTTGCCATTCTTATTTTTGTGAACTCTCAAATGAGTACCGTTAGGTCCCGACGCGTTTTGCCAATTTATGGCATTCAAATTTTTCACAGCGGTCGTCGCTTTCTGAACAACTACAGCAGCCGCAGTCTCCGAGACGGCACCAGCGTTTGCAGCTTTCATCATGACATTCGCCTTCCGTGCTTTAACGACCGCATTTGCCACTGCATTCACAATACGATTCTTATAGCTCACATTTGTTCCGTTTTTCTTCTGCATAAGAACTCCGTAAATATGCGCACTGTTCTTTGTAGGCAGATTGTTTACTGCCTTGATGTAGTTTGTCAAAGCACTTTGAAGAACTGCCGTGGTCGCTTTATTTAAACCGTTCTCAGCCTGACCGCGGCTAAAAAAACTTTTTAAGCGATCTAACCAACTCAGAGACATTTCTTACTTTAGGTTGAGGGAAAAAATTTGGAAGTTTGGAAAATTCGGGTCTCGCCCAAACATGGGTTAAAGCCCGGGCGCGTGGGTATAGTAGAAGAAGTACAAATGGCTCTCCGCATGTTCACGACTTTCAATGCTTCCGACGTTACTTTCGGCGACATCCGCACCAACAAGAGCGGTGGCAAGACGGTCTACCTGAACGCGGCTGGCGGTGGCAAGCTGATTTTCCAGCTGCCTCAGCTTCGCGCATTTGTCGGGCTGAGTCCCTTCAAGAATAAGCAGGGTGAGATTCAGTCTTGGTCCCTCCCCCTGAGTCTGGACAAGCCCGAGATTGTCGCGGCGTTCAAGGCGATTGACGAGAAGGCTCTGGATTTCATCGAGAAGAATTCCGAGGCTCTCCTGGGCAAGAAGATGTCCCGTGCCGTCCTGATTGAGGGTGACAAGTACAAGCCTATCATCAAGCCTGCCAAGGAGGGATACTCGCCGTCCCTGAACCTCAAGGTTCTGACAAATTTCGACGGTTCTTTCGGTACCGAGGCGTACAACGCCGAGCGCACCGTAGTTCCTCTGACTGATCTGGCAAAGGGTCAGACGGTCAGTGCAATCATCGATATCGGCTCCATTTGGGCAAGCCCTCTGGGTGTAGGCGTATCTATCCGCGTCATGCAGGTGATGCTCGCCCCCACGACCAAGCTGAAGCCCTGCGCTTTCCTGCCATCTGCCGACGAGCCCGTGGTGACTGCCGACCCCCCAGCCTCCGACGACGGCGAGGTTGAGTACGAGACTGACGACGAGTAGACTACTCATCGAGTCCGTAGGACTCAACAAGAGACAAATAAAATCTCAATAGTGTAATAGATATGAACAATTGCAACAATCGAACAAAATTTTACAACGCGCGTTTTAAAACCAGGCAACTCCGACCCATCGGGAAGGGTCGCCAAGGCATAGTCTTTGTCGTTTCAGAACGTTCAAATGGTTCTCACCCTTTTGCTATGAAAATTGTCCCATTTGATTTAGCAGCTAATAGTCGCAGGGAACCTCAGCCATCCGAAGTTGAATTTAATAATCAAAAAGCTGCTTACAACGCTGCACGCAATGGAGTTGTCAATATTATGAAGCTTATAAAATGTAAAAATTTTATAAATTCTGATATGATTAACATGCCTAATGTACAAAATTCAAGAAGTTATAATAAATCAAAGCAGTCTGTAATTTACATGGAGTATTGTTCCGGTGGAGATCTTACAGACTGGCTCTCAAAGAAAAGAACCCTGAATGATGGTGTCATGCGTCATATTATTTCAAGCATTCTCAGAACATTATACAAGATTCAGAAAAAGTATCCATATTTTCGTCACAATGATTTACATATTAAAAATGTTTTCGTCGCGGACAGAGGTTTCCTAATTGGAGATTTTGGGTGGTCTCGCCTTTTAGAGAACGGGACCAATCCAGCCGTCAACACGGCAAATAGAACAAAAACTGCGTCATATTGGGGTGTTGGTCCCAGAACTGACATTAGGTACGACCAGCATCTTTTTCTGAATAATATGCTCATGTGGATAAAGGATAATAAGGGTCAAACTCGCTTTCCAAAAACCATGGCATTTTTGAACGCAGCCTTGCCAGATGGATACCGAGGTGAAAAAAGTGCATATGTGAATGAATCGCGACTCATATATGGCAAAACCTATCCTGGTCTTCCTTCACTTTTCAAACTTTTGCACAATAGATACATAACATCGCATCCTATAACACAACTCAATTTGATGAATGCTCGCAGCCGGTTACGCAAGATGAGAGTCATTAAACGCAAGACAATTTCACCGGTCCGAGTGAGAAGCCTGACGCTTAAAAAACGCAAGGCGACTCCTAAACTCCGGGGCGGCAGCGCACCCAGTCGGCTTGCAACCGGTAAAAAACTCTTCAAACCACGCAAGCTTTTACCAGTCGTAGTCGCGAAACGCACTGCACCCCCTCCACGACCCATAGTCAGGGTGAATCGTCGGATATCACCCGTAAAATTGAATAGTAATTACGAAAAAAGTCCCGCATCAGGACGACTGAAGATTCAGGGTCCCAGTGGACGCATGGTTTATGCAAATGGCTCAGCTATAACTATAAGTTACCTCTTAGAGTTGGCGAGACGGCGCCGAGTCAACGTGTCAGGTATCAGTAACAAGAGGGCGCTCGTCTCTAAAATTTTTAGAGTGTAATACTAATGAAGCTATTGATCGTTGTTTTCCTTGTTGTGATTTTGGTTCTTTTGCTGATGAAAAATCAGTCATTGTTTGGCGGAGATAATCGCGCAGTTGCTGATAAAGGAAACTTGATCGTGTACGGATCAAAGACGTGTCCCTGGTGTGTCAAGCAGGAGGACTACTTGACAAAGATAGGAATGCCTTATAATTTTGTTGATTGCACCAAGACTCAGTGTCCTAATTTCGTGGATGGTTTTCCAACTTTACTTTTGAATAATCAGGTTATGAACGGATACACTGAGCTTGGTCCTGACCTCAGCTATCCCGCGCCTGCTAAAACTCAATTGCCTTGAGACTTAGAACTTGTACATAGCCAGGGCAACTGAGAGCACGAAAGTGTGCCACAGAGTGTCCACTGGCTTGAGGATGCTGATGTACTTGACCAGGGACTCGTTCCACAGATAACGCAGCAGGAAGGTGATCAGCACGATCCACACTGAGATGGCGATAAGGTTATAGATGAGCTCCTCACGAGTCTTGGAACCAAGGATAGAAAGCATCTTATATTAGATGTAGAAAAAAAAGAAACTAATAATAAGATGGTAGAGTCCAAGCTGGAGAAGGGAATAAGAATTTTAAAAATTCGACAAGCCATGCTGAAGAATGGGATACCTATGATTAACTGGCCCGCCTTGCCAAGGTACGACACCGTCAAGAACGTTACCCGAAAAGGCAAACGCAACCCTTCTGCTCCCAAATACACGTGGGCTCCCTGGGGAACCAAGGGAGTCGTTCACGACAACTGTTACGATTATGCTCTTGGATCATACTCCGATAAGAGAACTGAGAAGAGCGTTCCTGGTATAAAAGCGAAAATATCTTCAAATAATATGAAATTTACAACGTGTGAAGGTATATCAAAACGCGTCCTGGCTGATAACCCCGACACTGTCAAATTACTGAAAAACCCAAATGCAAAGGCACCCCCCGGATACTACAAGGTGATGTGTTTCGTAGCCCCATCGAACAATTTTGGAAACTCTACGGGTGATTTCCATTGGTACAAAGAGATTAGCGGGATTCGGTACAGAACCCGTCCTGGGGATACGCTTCCAGCCCTTGCCAAGTTTTTCCACGTCACACCGGCAGTCATACGGACAGCGCTAACAAAGGCGACCACTAGCTCTAATAAGAATGACGGGCGCGTTGCCAATGACGAAGAAGAATTGCGTGTTTTGAACAAACAAGTTAAAAATAACAAAACCGAGCGTTTGCCTCAAGACAAGGTTTTGGATTTCCCAGTGGCTCTCTGGAGTCACAAGACGGGATGGGCTGGGGGACCTCTGATTGTTGATGCGTCTGGAAAAACAATAACAGATCCTCGTAAAGCCGACCGTAATTATAAACCTGGTTTTCATTATACCAAGTTTTGTGCGGCGTATATAGTCAAGAGGGGAATGGCAACGACGGGTAACAACGCTAATCGTCTTGGTAAGGTGTCGGCAACCCAAGCTCTGTTAAGATTGTTCTGAGATCTTCAGTGGGGTCAATATCAAAATGAATATCAGTTAACATTCGTCCAGTATTATTTGGTAAAATTGAACGAAAATCTAAACCAAACCCTTCCATAATTGAATTTACATTTTGACTCAAAAATTCAGTTATTGAAAGAGCTCCGTCTCCCGTTTTTTCGATGATGAGCCTGCATCTATAGGTTGGCACATCAAAGGGTACTCGGCACATGGGACATGTTGGGTCTGGACCTCGGCAGCTGGACTTCCAGCGTTCGAGGCACCTCGTGTGAAATTCATGACCACACCCCAATTTGCGAATATTGTGTCGATTACTCATACACGAGAGACACACGGAACACTGGGGTCCGCTGTGCTGAAAGCATCGCACCCCATCTTCCTTGACAATTTGTCGACATTCCCCTCCTGATAAAGTTTGTGCCCCACATCGTGCCATTAATTTTAACAAAGTATTAAACTGTGTGAAACTTAACGCCGCCTCGCCCGAGCAACTTCGGCTTCAAGAGACTTTATGGCGTCACGGTACTTCTCACGCATATTATCCTCGACATTTTTGCGAAATACTATCATGGGATCATCATCCTGTTCCATGCGACACTGGGGACACTCGATACTCGTCTCAAACCATTTAATAATACATTTCGAATGAAATACATGTTTGCATTTCAGTTTTTTGTCTGACCGCTTGGTCGCCTCAAGACAGACGGCACATGTTTGCGAAAGGTGTGCAGTGCACTTCCCGTCCTCGACAGCCTTTTTCATACACTTTTTTCCCGAAAGAGTTATTGACGAACAATTCATTTACTGATAGGTGCTTACAAATTTCCTCATGAATTTCTTCCACAGAGCGCTCTGCGTTGATAATAATGACTTTACACGGTGCATTTCTAATCAAATTCATATATTCAACGTGAAGGTCTTTGAGATACTGGAGAGTGACGCCCGTGTCGCCTGCCTGGCACCTCGCCTGAATATGCTTGTAGCATTTTTCGGGGGTTTTAGTCAAAAATATATAGAGGTCTGGGAACCATTCGTATTTATCATAAAATTTGGAATATGTGTCGTCTTCCATGCGAGTCGCTGTACCGTTTTTCATGAGGACCGGCCAAAACACATACCTGGAACTCAAGAGAGATCGCTCGTAAATGACGTGATTGGACGTCTCGATAGGTTGGAGCGTCTGGAGAAGAACCATGTGAAAGTAAAATGCCCACCGTTTCTGATCTTCATAAAACTCCTTGAGAGGCCACTTGTCCAAAGGTTCCTTCTGGATTATCCATCCCTTCTTTTCTAGCAAATCGAGTTGAGTCGTTTTGCCAGAACCGATATTACCATCTATGACGATGCGGCTCATATTTATATTACTTTCCAAGTTCTTAACTAAACCAGTCGCGCAGCGACTGTACGTCCCACGGAACAGTTCCTACGGAACTGACTTAACTATTCATTCTCAACGAGAACAACCACCTTTCCTGTGCGGCACGCGGCGTTCTGGAGGGGCAGGTTAAAAGCCTCGGGACCCTTAGCCTGGAGGAACTGACGGTACGCATAGTTATCCTGGTACGCGATACCATTCTTAGCCATGATGATATCATTTACAATGTTAGTCGAGTCGAAGGACGTGAGACAACGGCCATCAGCCATACCAATACGGGTAGACATTTGAGATTACATTATATTTTATTTCCCTGTGTGCGCTCCAGTACTGCTACCCAGTCCTCGAACTTGGCTCCCAGGATGGTGTCGAAAGTCTCCGCCACATTCACCGTCTTGACATAGATGTCTGGGTCTCTCAAATTTTGGTTTAAAATTGAAAATGCCTGAGCAATCTCCTGTAGAGTCTGCGCCCCGGTCACGATAATCTTGCCCGTGCTGAAGATGCTGGCGGTCACCTGCTTCATATCTGGTCCTGGAACAAACTTCACCTTGACTGCGCTGTACCGGTCGGGGTCGTAGGTGACGCGAAAAGGAGGGTGCGACAGCTTATGGATAATCTTGTTCAAGTTGACAGAAGAATTGAGAGAAAAATTAGTGTTGATCATCTTGACTGATACCTCATCCACCGGGATGTCATGATCACGACCGAGAACAACCTTCAAAATAAAGGACAGCTGACCCAATATTCTACGACAGTCAAGGAGATCCGAGCACCCAGCTACCTGGATAGACCCGTTCGGGAATATCTTGATAGACTTGCGAGAATATGCGTCGCGGTACCCGATGGTCACTTGGTTGTAAAATGCAGTGTCAGACATACGCCACTCAAATCCCCCAAACTTGGACCCCTTGCGCCGAACAGTAACCGTCTCAAGTTTCTTGAAATTCTCGCGAAACTTGGGAAGATCGATATCTTCCAGAAATTTAGAACACATGGTGATTGTCGTGATCCGGACCCATGACGGATCTGGAAGACCGTCCGACCGTCCAGTGAGTCCCTTGTGAATCTCTGAAAGAGAACGAATGTAGTCGAAAGTGTCCATAGTAGTTGTCTTGTTTATGTGTACTCAACCTTAACCCTAACTTTGACATGACACGAAAATTTTAACGCCACCGATCGTACGGTTCGGGCGCAAACGCTGCCGGGCGATTTGATGTAAAGTAAGACCTCCTATCTCCTTGATTAGAACAATTTTGAACATTTTGCATAGCTGGCATAATTTTTTCCATAAATTGCCTCTCATTGACGCCATTTGGAAAACACCCATTATATCCATTTAAAGCAGGACCGGGCATATAAGTCCCTGAAGGACACTGCTGACTTTCTGGGACAACCTTGAGACCCATTTCGTCTATTTGACGAACCAAGATAGTAAAAGCTTTTACACAGTTGGGTCCGGCTTGTTCATAAATGTCCATACCTCCGAATGCAGCTGTTATATTTCTTACGTTTTGAGATGGTCCCTCTGACATTGATGATTGGGTGCTAATAGAAGATCCCGCAGATCCAGATGAATATCCTTGGGGTCCGGGAGGACCAGCAGTTCCGGGAGGTCCGGGAGGACCAGCAGTTCCGGGAGGTCCGGGAGGACCAGCAGTTCCTGGAGGTCCGGGAGGACCAGCAGTTCCTGGAGGTCCGATTGCACCGGCAATTCCTGCGAGTCCAGCAGGTCCAGCAGGTCCGGGGGGTCCAATAGGTCCAACAGGTCCGGAAGATCCAGAGCCCATTAATATAGTACTTTAATTTATTTCTTAGCAGCTTTCTTCACAATCTTGGCAAACTTTGTTCTGAGAATATTAGCCTTGATAATCTTCCTGTAATACTTTTTCTTCTTCTCGTCGTTGGGGTGGATATTGTGCGTCTTGGTAACGTTGTGTGCCACCAGAGAAATCAGTTTCTGTTTCTTGACTGCGTTAATCACACGGTTCAGCTCTGCGACCCGAATCTTGAGAGGCTTTCTTCTCTTTTGAGAGGCAGGAGCTGCCGCTTTGCGTCGGATAGTGGAGGGCTTCTGGGACAGTGTATTCAGTCCGTGAAGAACATACACGGCGTTATTTGGACCACCGAGTTTCTGAACAGCCTGAACTGCGGTAGGACTTGCACCCTTGATATTCACGGCTTTAGTGGCATTTCCATTCGTCTCATTAAGTGCCTCTGCCGCCTTTGCAACCTCAGTCGCCCCACCAGGCACACTTGCAACGGTATTCATGGCTGTTCTTACACCTCCTGCGTTTGTGATGGCATTCTTCTGGTTCATTGGGAGAGCGGCTGCAGCTGCGTTAGAGTACTCAGAAGGTCCCTCTGGGCGCCTCCGACGCACCCCCTCGTTCCCGTTATACCGTCGTCCCTCGTTCCCGTACATCTCACGCCGACCGTACTCGTTCCCGTAGCTCCGTCGTCCCTCGTTCCTGTACATCCCACGCCGACCGTACTCGTTCCCGTACTTCCCACGCCGACCGTACTCGTTCCCTCGCCGACCGTACTCGTTCCCACGCCGACCGTACTCGCTTCGGGGAGTTCTATTGTTTACTCGCAAGTTTTGAACAGCGCGATTCCCCTCGACTCCCAGAGCACGCGTGAGGTTCCGGTTGTACAACAGACTCAGGGCAGGTCGAATATTTGTGCGCAAATTCTGAAGACGACGCTGTGCCACGGCAGCATTACGGTTCTGCCCAGCATTCCGAATCTCCTCGAGTGTACGAGTCTTTACAATGTCACGCGCCTTGGACCCTGGTGGATACTTTTTCAAAAGTTCAGCCAATTTGCGTGTCCGAGCAGTTGAAGACATCTTCGAAAATCTGGTCGAATAAAGCTCATTGAAAACTTCATTCGAGTTTATGTTGACATTTGATTGAGTTCCATTCACCTTGAACAAAGTCTTGTAAAGTGCCGTGAGTTCGGCGAAAGCTGCAATAGCCTTTTTCTCAGCCTCAATAGCTTCGAGACGCGCCTTGGCAGCAGCAGCCGCCTTGTTCGCCTTGTTTGCGTTCGAAGCCGACTGAGCCTCACGAACCGCCTTCAAATAATCAGCTGCCGCCTTCTTTGTCGCCTCTGAAAGCGCACTGAGTGCTTGTAAAAGTTGAGCAATTTTGTTCTTTGCATTTTGATTTGCAGATGCTGGTTCAGCCACCTCACCTTCTTGCGAGACGAGCTTGTTTCCGCGATGGAAAACACGTACAATTTTTCCACGAACATCTATGAAATATCCCTTGGCAGATGAATACTGAACAGCGACACCGTTGATAAACTGAGGAAGGTAACTGGATGGATCAAGCACGAATGATCCAAGTACTGGGAATTTAAGGCGACCCCCAAAGAGTTTGCTGAAAAACCCTCCAAAACCTGCGCGTCCCTCTGCCTGCATCAAAGGTCCAGTGGTGTTTGCTGGCTTCAAAGGTTCAGTGGTGTTTCCTGGCTTCAAAGGTCCAGTGGTGATAGGCGTGGTGATGAGAGCCACCAATTTGTTTACTAAATTTCTTGATGATGAATCCTGAACAACTGCGTTAATCTTGTTGGGTGCGTGACCAGCGGCAGCAGCGGCACCAACGGCTTCAACTGCAGAAGTTATTTTATTCTGTGGAGACTTTGTTAAAATATCATTCACAGTCTTTGGGTGCACCTGACCCTTGATAATTGCCAAAATAGAGTTTGAAAGTTTCTTGTTCAAGTACTTGGGTGCAAGGGTAGTCATCGGTACATTTTTGTTACCACCTGACTCCTTACTGACAAAGCGCGGCGGTCCCTTGAGAGACTGAGCCAAGATATCAAGCACTTTTTGAACCACTGCGCTCTTGTTGTTAGACTGCGAAAGGGTGGTTATTGCAGCCTCGGTCACTTGTTCACTTGGCTTGATGCCCTTTTTGATGAGACCCATGATTGCCTGTGCAAGTTTTGTCGCTTCCATTTCAGACGCAAGTTTTGCTGCTTGCTGATTTGATGCAGCTGCGAGAGCCACCTGATTCGCGAGAGCATTTCTTCTGGATGGTCCAGCCGATGATAAAGCCTGAGTCCACAAATTGTGTCTCCTCACGCTCATTACTATTACAGACCAAGACAAAATTTGGAGACCCCGGAAAATTTCGTGTCATGTCGTCAGCTGGGTTCGAGCCCACCCCAGAGAATCAAACAACCAAAATGTCCAAACTGCTCAAAACTCGTCTGATTTCGCCTTACCAGCACGATGGAGTCAAGTGGATGACGGCGCGCGAGACTGCGCCTGATTATCCTGGCGGCTTTTTGTGCGATGAGATGGGTCTGGGAAAGACGGTCCAAATTATCGCCACAATGCTCATCAATCTCCGCCCAAAGACTCTTATCGTGGTGCCAAAGTCAATCGTCGGTCAGTGGGTTTCTGAAATTCAGCGCTTCGCGCCGAGCCTGACTGTCTATACGTACAACGGTAACAAGCGGGAAATGCCTGACTCCTCTAAGCCGTTTCCTAATATCATTGTGGCTCCTTATTCGGTACTCCCTCGGGAGATCTGTCCTCTGACGCGAGTGAAATGGGACCGCGTTATCCTTGATGAAGGTCACGAGATTCGCAACCCCAAGAGTAAGACCTACATCGTCTGCAAGATTTTGCAGTCTGATATTCGCTGGATCTTGACCGGCACACCCGTCTTCAATTCTATGCGCGACTTTGTGACGCTGGCGGCTTGGCTGGGAATTCCACGTGATTATGTGCAGGGCTACACTGAGGATATCCGCAAGAAGTATGTTATGCGGCGCACCAAGGTGGATTTGGCTCAGCACAATAAGCGTCTGGAGTTGCCCAAGTGCGACTTTGAGAATTTGGAGCTCGAGATGTACCCTGAGGAACGTGATCTTTATTCCGAGGTGTTTGGCTACGGTCAAGATGTGGTCCGGTCCGTCATAGGGATGGCGAATGTGAACTACCGCCAGATGGAGCTTCTGGAGGCACTTTTGCGTGTGCGGCAAGTGCTGTGCTTTCCGCAGCTTTACCTGGACGGCATGGCGCGCAAAGAAGAGTCGGATCCGGTCCTGTGGGAAGGACGCTCCAAAAAGATGGAGACTCTCATGGAGCTTATCCAGACCCATCCCAAGGAAAAGGCGCTCATCTTTTGCCAGTTTACCGGAGAGATGAATGAGATTCACAAGAGGCTGTGTGATATCGAGCTGCCGGTCATGCGTATCGACGGCTCGGTAACTGGTGAAAACCGGGAGAAGCGGATTGCTGAATTCAAGACGGGTTTGTCAAACTCAGTTCTGCTTATCCAGATCAAGGCGGGCGGTGTGGGTCTTAACCTCCAAGAAGCGACGCGCGTCTATATCACGACCCCGAGCTGGAATCCTGCGACGGAGTTGCAGGCTATCGGGCGGGCGCATCGCACTGGGCAGCTCAAGCCGGTCATCGTGCGGAGACTGGTGTACACGGGCGACGACAGCCTCCCGAGCGTCGAGATGAGCATCATGAATCTGCAGGACGGCAAGGCGAAGATTTGCGCGGAGATTTTGAACGACCCGCGGCTCGAAACTGTCATCCCCAACATCCCCAAGACGAAGATTAACGTACAAACTTTGAAGAAGATTTTCGCTGTGTAAATAAAATATCATTACTTAGTAAAATGACTGTCGGCACGCGCGCTCAAGTGTACCACGGAAACGCTACCGAGACTGCAGGCGGTCTTACCAAGAAGGACCTCAAGAAGGACCGCAAGTCAGGTGAGCTTGTGTCCAAGGCAAAGTCCAAGGATGCGAAGACCAACCCATGGATCAAGGCTGTCCAGAAGGCGAAGAAGGAGCTGGGCATCAAGGGCTTTGCGCTGGTCCAGGGACCCCTGCTTACTCGCGCGCGCGCAATCTACAGCAAGTAAATAATTTTCACACCTTAAATTAATGAGCAATAGAGAAAATTTACTGCGTCTTTTATTTAAAGTAAAATCCAAAAACTCAACTGTAACTAAAACTAAAAAACTGAATCGCGATAAGCGCTGGATTTACGAGAATAACCGCGGTCTTCTCTTTATTTACAATATGAATAACCGGTTAAAACCGGTGAATAATCGTAATGCAGTCTACAGGAACAACGGAAAGCGTATTGTTCCAGTAAGACCCAATTATTATTACGGTTCATCTACTAGTTACGTTGCAGCCAAGTCGGGTGGGTACCGCGTCCCACCCCGTCGTCGGCGGCGGGTTTAAATAAATGCGCAGATTCCCTTTTTGAGTGGTGGCTCCTCAGCAAAAACCTCTCGTTTTGGCTCCTCAGGTCCCCCGTAATATTTCACCTGATAAGCACGTACGGTAAGTCCCCAAGATCCCCTGAAAAAATAATTAGACTCGATATCAATCAAACAGGACAGATCACGCCCCTTGAAGAGCCCCTCTTCAACTACGGGCGTGACCTGCTTTGAATTTTCATCAAAAATATACGTCGCATCATCCACCTTGATGCGTAGGGACGCCCCGTTATCTGTCAATTTTATATTAGAATTGAAGGGACCCTGGGGACATATCTGAGACTCGAGGTCTTTCCACCACTCAATGAATTTTGGATCAGAAATATCAATCTGAAAAGACTTGTAAGCAGATACTCCCCATGTACACTTACCGCGTGGTATCTGAAAACGCATAGGTCCCGAACCGAGGTTGTACTTCCAGCGCCCCTCCTCCTTCCCGAATTGTGACCAGTCTATATTCATCCTATCAATTTCATTCCAGAATACCATTATAAATAAAATGTCTGATATTTTTAAGTAAATATGCGATCTGGTTTGGAAAGCGTTGCATCTTTATTCGCTTCCCTAGGCGGTCCCAATTCTCCTGCTACTCTCGCGAGACACAGAGCTACCAGAAAAGCTAATGCAGCTCGGCGTGGGCGGGAGGCTCTTCGTCGGGCAGCTGCGAAACTCAAGATTCAGCGGGTGCGTCAGAGCGTCGCGCGTCAGAGTGTAGCGCGGCGCCAGCCACCAGTCAACATCAATACACACCTGAAATCTCTCATAAATCAGGCTAATAAACTTTACCTTAAACCAGGGTCAGTGCCTAAGTATTCTAAATTAAGAAATGAAATTATGAATATTTTGGAGAGAAATAACAAGACGAAATTTATGAAAAATGTGCTTGCAAATATTGAATTAAAGAAGAATAATTATTTTAGGCAAGAAACCAATGTTTTCAATAAAGAGGGGAAGTTCAACTCATGGCGCGGACGCATAGCCGTCAGGCTTGGGGGGAAACCCAGGATTAGTGAAATACAATATAAAACACCTTCTCCCAGAAGACCATCACCCGGAAGAACACCTGAATTTATATCAAAAAATAGAAAAGCATACAATAATTTAATGCGAATGGCAGCATCAGGCAAGTTTTGAGCCCCTCAGGAGGATGCGCATTTCTGTAGTCCACGAAAGGCTTGACGTTTTTCCTTGGAAGCATCCACACGGAGCCGTAATTTCCAACAGGTGCTCCTCTTCACGATCGTTAAATACATGTAGACCTGCCGTGTGATAACTGAGTTCTATAGGTCTCCGGATAATATGAAACCCTGGGATGCGAAATATATGAAGTGATTTTGATTCTATATTATAAATAATCCCATCATGAGATTTGAGGAGCCACCAAAGACGGAATGACTTTGCCTCGTTTATCTTTTTTGGAGGAATTTTGAATGCTAATTGAACATCTATAGACGGCTCTGAATGTTCAATTATCCATCTAATAAGATCAGTTGGAAGGTTCTTCCACATATTAAATTAAATTTTTTAATTTTTAAGTTGCCAATAACACCTGACCGGTGATAATTTTGTATTGGTTAATAATAACATGATATTTTCCTACAGAGGAGCCGTAACCCTTATGAAGGTCCTGCTCTTGCCGACACCAGGTCCCACTCCTGCAGGTCTGGGGAAAGAATGGGTTCGGTCCGCCGAGATCATCGCAAAGAAATCAACCACGCCCCTTCACCAAAAGTCCCATTTAAGAGCCCTAATTAATGAATATAACCGCAGGCGCAAGATGCCTAAAAAGATGAGGCTTTATCCGGCAGGTTCCCGTAGTAGCAAGGGCATCTTGGCCTCCAAGGGTCGCCGCGCCAAGATGATGCCTTTTGGGACGTGGTACTTCAAGTCTGTCTAACCTGAGCACATGACACACGCCTCGGGGTTTTCACGCGAGCACGCGAGGATCTGCTCCTGAGTCGGCTTCTGCGCGACGGGCACCGTCACTTGTTGTGCCTTTGCCTTTGAGCGAGTCCGCAGGTAGTACATACCCGTCTTGAGCCCCTTACTCCAGCCGTACATGTGCATGCTCGAAAGCTTTGCCAGTGTGGGGTTCTCCATGAAAATGTTGAGCGATTGAGACTGGTCGATGTAAGGTCCTCGATCGGCGCTCATGTCAATAATAGACTTTTGAGAAATCTCCCACACGGTGCGATAAATCTCTTTGAGGTTGTCGGGAATATCGAGCGTTTGAACAGATCCGCCGTTGCGCACAATCTCCGTCTTGATGTCCTTGTCCCACTTTCCAATCTTCTGCAAGTCGCTGACCAGGTGCTTGTTGACCATGACAAACTCGCCTGCCAATGTTCGGCGAAGGTAGATGTTGGTCGTGTACGGCTCAAACGCCTCGTTGTTCCCCATAATCTGGGCTGTTGAGGCGGTAGGCATGGGCGCAATCAACAGGGAGTTGCGAAGACCCCACTTGACAATACGGTCTTTGAGGTCATCGAAACCGTGATCAGTCTTGCCCCACAGGTCAAACTGAAGCTTCTTGTCGTGTGCGGGAGATCCCTTAAATGTCTCATAAGGTCCCTCCTCTTTTGCGAGCAGACACGACTCTTCGAGAGCCGCAAAATATATGATGGAGAAGATTTCCTTGTTAATCTCACGAGCCGAGACAGAATCGAACGAAAGACCGAGCATCATGAAAACATCAGCGAGACCTTGGACCCCAATACCGATAGGGCGGTGACGCATGTTCGACTTGCGAGCCGCCTCGTTTGGATAATAATTCTTGTCGATTACCCGGTTCAGGTTACGCGTAATGACTCGAGTCACTTGGGCGAGTTTTTGACAGTCAAATTCACGACCCGTCACAAATGAAGGCAGGCAGATGCTCGCCAGGTTGCACACAGCCGTCTCATCTGGACCACTGACTTCCATAATTTCGGTACAAAGATTGCTCGACTTGACGACGCCGATATTCTTCTGGTTTGACTTTTCATTGGCGGCATCCTTGTAGCACATGTAGGGGGTTCCAGTCTCCACCTGGCTCTTCAGGATTGCGTCCCAAACTGTGCGCGCCTTGACTTGTCGCTTGAAACGCCCCTGTGCCACGTACATACGGTACAATTCGTTAAAAGCCTCGCCGTACACATCAGGCAGTCCAGGGGATTCGCTTGGGCACATCAGATACCAATCCTCGTCCTTTTCAACCTTTTGCATGAAGAGGTCGGGGATCCACATCGCCGTGAAAAGGTCTCGGCAGCGCATCTCATCGTCCCCCTGATTCAAACGCAACTCCAGAAACTCCATAATGTCAGAGTGCCAAGGCTCGAGGTAGATTGCAAAGGATCCCTTTCGCTTCCCGCCACCCTGATTCACATACCGGGCTGTGTTGTTGAACACACGGAGCATGGGCACGATCCCGTCAGCTACGCCATTCGTCCCCTTGATTGGTGAACCGTTCGCTCGGATGTTCGAGCAGTGAATTCCGATACCACCAGACCACTTGGAAATTTGAGCGCACTCCTTGAGCGTGTCGTAGATGCCCTCAATCGAGTCATCCTTCATGGCTACTAGGAAACAGCTTGACATCTGTGGGCGAGGCGTCCCCGCGTTGAAGAGAGTCGGGGTCGCGTGCGTGAAGAACTTTTGGCTCATCAGGTCATACGTCTCCCGGGCACGGGTGGAGTCGAGTCCGTGTATACCGATGGACACGCGCATGAAAAGGTATTGAGGAGTTTCATTGGTGTTCAGGTAGCCCTTTTGGAGGGTCTTGATTCCGAAATATCCAAAGAGGTAATCACGTTCGGGAACAATCCACGAGTCGACGTCGGCTGGGACGCTCTGACAATACTCGGCTGATACGATACCCTTGGTGTACAGGAAATCAGTACAATCCTGGAAAGACTTTGGGCACGTCTTCTGAAGGTTTGAAACGGTCACGCGCATCGCCAGAGTCTCGTAGTCAGGGTTCTCAGTGATCATACCGATTGCCACCTCGGCTGTGAGGTTATCAATCTCACTCGTAGAGATGCCGTCGTACATGCTCGTGAAAACCTTCTGAGCCACCTTGTCTGGTTGGACATTCAAAGGTGTGAATTCTGGTGCTTGATTTAGTTTTGAAATTCTCTGAGTAACTTTGTCAAATAGCATCTCGACATTATCACCAGAACGCTTGACAACCTTCATTGTAATTTTCACGTTTGTTTTTTTTATGTGCATATGTAAATGGAGACTTATGCTCTCAAGCCAATCCGTCTTTCGGTCGGAACGCCCCTGGGTGATGCATTCTTTTCAGAGTTTAACCGAGGGGGAATCCACTCGAACATTATTTCGAGCATCAAGGCGAAGACTGGGCTGTCTATTTCCAAGCAAAATGATACTGACCTCCAAGCTCTGATGCGTGTGGTTTACACAGATCTCGTCAGAGATCCAAGCACAAATGTGCGTCAGCAAGTTTCCGCTATGAATGCCGAGGTTGTGAAGCGCGCACTTCCCACAATCTCAACTGGTTTGCTGCAACAGGCCGTCTATCTGCGTGATATTAGCTCAAACCCAGTACCTATGGCTGCACCCACCAACACAAGTACATATGGTAACAAGCTTCCAACAAATTTTAAATTTGGTATATTCTAGGAATGGCGTTCTCTGATGTTCTTATGATTTGCATCGCCTCGTGTGTGGCGCAGTGGATCGTACAGTGCATAGCATGGGTTTCACAGATGGGAGCATGCGCAAACAAGCCAGTAGGTGAAGAACTGGCAAAGTGTGGGTGGATTTTTAACGGAATTTCAGGAACTATTAATTGTATAATTTGCATATATGCCGTGTACCGTATGATGCAGGCGATGAAGAATAATGTTTAAACTTAGTAGAGATGCGCGCACTTGATGACATCATCATAGGTTTTCTCATATTTTTTATAATTGAACGCAGTATCAGTCTATTCAGCAACGCAATCATAGAACCATGGGTGGAGAAACGAACTGAAAATCCCAATGTGGTTGAAAACTGGAAGATTGGTACAGAAATTGGGTTTCTGCTTTTTGCTGTGTTAATTGTATTCAAGTTTCGAGGGGTTCTTCAGAAGCTGGACACCAGATAGAGAGTCAACGCATAAAATCATTAATGAATAGGTTTCGTGATGAAACTGCTACGATGTGCAAACAGAAAGGGTGGGACAAAGCGCACGTCAGTGTCGTCTGGATGTTGCTTAATGAAGAAATGGGAGAATTGGCATCTTCAATTAGACAAAGTCAGCGGATATACAAAAAGACCGGACTCAAAAAGGACAGGGGTACAGACGTTACTATGGAAATGGGGGATGTCTTCAGCTACCTCTTCCAGCTGGCTCATATGCTCAACGTCGACCTGGATCAGATGTGGGAACTTCACAGGCAGAAGATTAAAACAAAAACTTACAAAGAAAATGTAGCTACTTAATAATAGAATGGCATCGACTCTTATGATTGATGACCGTCTTCAGATTGACAAGTTCAATCCCACTACATGGACTGGTGATTTCGGAATCAACTCAAATGGATTCCGAAAGGACCTTTTTATGGATGGCTCATACGTTACCGGCATCGATGAGACCCCTATGCAGGTGAATGCAGTCATTCCAGTCATGAACAGTACGGACACAGCGGGAAATATGTACTTAAAGACCGCAGCACCCAGTGTTGCGCCTTATAACCCATTTCCTGCGCGCAAGTTTGAGTACTCGGACGGACGCGTGACGTGGCGCCGCCCCCAGCTCCCATGGAGTTGGGAAACTGGGTGCTCAGTCGGTGGGGCAGGCTCTTCAAAAGATATCAATCTTCTTTTGATTCTTTTGATTGCCGTAATTCTGTTTTATTTTTTTGGACGGATGAAGCTCAAGTAAATAGTTCCAAGTCTGACTTGTCCTCGTGGAGCGTGAAATAAGTTGCTGCGCAACTTGAACATAATTAAATTTTCACAACTTTCAAAGCCTCCACCTTGGGAAGTTTCTTGGCGAGTTCCTCCCGAGCAGCCAGAATGCGCTGTTCCAACATCGGACACGAGTGAGCCTCCGAACGGATGCACCCAGCGCAGCACTGCATCTTACAATCCCTGCACGTCAGAAACTTGTTCTTGTGTTTGCAAGGCATCGTCCTTAATATCATAGGAGATTTCTTCTCTAACCCACGGAGAAGGTAGTTCATCATCCCGAATCTCGCACAGACCGTGGGTCCGACCAATAACTATACGGTCCCACGCTTTTTGCATTGCTGGGAGGTTTGTAGCAAACCACTCACGATCCCTTTTGACTCGTACGATGACAAACTCCTGGGGTTTATCATCCACTTGAGGCTTGAATTGAATGAAATCACACTCCTCCAGATCCGTAATCTCCAGTTGGAGTTGAACTTGGGGCAGGTAATGTTTAGGAACTTTAGCCTCAATTTTACGGGTCAAAGGACACTTGATTTCTATGAGAAGACCATCCTCTGTGACTCCGTCAGGTGATGCGCCAAGCCATGGATATGTTCTGTGTTGTACGAGACCAATTTCGTGAGACTTGCGCCCTGTCATTTCATCGTACAAATCCCGTACAAAAGGCTCAAGGAGCGTCCCGTGTTGCGTGGCTGCATTTCCCGCCCATTTTGTTTTAAGCACTTTCTTTTTGATAAATGCATCAGTACTTTCATAATGGTTTTCACCAATTGCACTCGCAACATCACTCGCCGTAATCATATTATCACGCAGATCTAACCATTCCTGGGATCTTTGTTCTGCGTACTCAGCCGCGAGGAGTTCTCGCGCACGAATCAGTACTCGGTCCATTGACGGGAATCTTCTTATTCTTAAAACGTGGATCAGTCTTAAGTACAATCTCTGCAGCATTTTGCTCAGCTTGCTTTTTTGTTGTTGCGAAACCAGAACCACAATCCATCCCATCCACCACCACCGTGATGAAAAACTGCCCATTCACCTGACTCACGAGTCGGTAATCAGGCAGGGCGTACTTGAGCGCCTGACACCAACGCATAAGTTGATCCTTGTAGTTATCATCAACCAGTGATGTCTGAACCTTTGTGAATGAATTGAGGATGAAATTCTTGGCGTGAATCATCCCGAGGTCCAGGTAGATGGCTCCCACGACTGCCTCAAATGCATCCTCCATGATGTGTTCATTCGTGTTCCAGCCATTTCGCTCACCCTTTTCATCCATCAGAATAAGCTTATCAAGACCAAGCACTTTGGAAATTTCACAAAGAGTTTTACCACGGACCATCTTGGTTCGCGCCTTGGTAAGGAACCCCTCCTGTTCCTTTTCGTGAAGATCAAATAAGTGTTTTGTTATGATGAATCCAAGTACAGAATCACCCATAAATTCAAGAGTTTCATAAGAACCTGTAAGACCCGCGTACCGCTTCAACGCGCTTTTGTGAGTGAAAGCCCGTTGATACAGTTCCATATTTTTGATTTTTGTTCCGACGAGCGAATTTAGCATCTCACGCGACAAGCCGGGAATAGTTTCCATGTTTATGTTATATTACACACAAGGTTTAGTTTTAAGCCAAACGGATTCAGGCAGTCGTCGGCTTTGCCACCTTTGGGCGAACCTTCTTCTCCTTTGGGGCGGCAGCATCGGTTGAGGTTGCTGCCACGATTGGGGTGTCTGGAACCTTCTTGGCACGAGGCTTCTTCTCCATCTCCTCCTTGATGTAGTGCTTGCTCAGATAGTGCTGCAGGTTCAGGAACGTCAGCTGAACACCCTCTGGAACCTCCAGCAGAGACTTCAGCTTATCATCGAGGCTAATCTTCTGCCCCGCCTTCAGACCGTTCGTCTCAAAGTACTTGTTCATGTGGTTAGATACCTGGGAGCGAGAGATCATATCCTCGGGACCCAGGCTCAGGAAGGTGCGCAGAGCATCCGTCACCTTCTGGGGCTTATTGAAACCGTTGTTCTTGGTGCGAGCCTCCTGCTTCTCACCGGTAGGGTCCTCAATGTGCTGGCGAATCTTGCGAATCTCCTTGCGCACAGCCTTGAGCTCCTTCATCAGGGCGTCGAGAGTTACGGGGGCATCGGTGGTGGTAGCCATCTTATACTCTACACACGAGACAGGGCTTTAAGTGCTATTGCTGCGAGTAGAATCATGACCAAAATCACGAAACCTTTGAAAAAAATTTGCCAAACCTTCTCGTCTTCGGGCTGTGGGTTAAAAAACGGCGCAGACCCCTTTATTTCTGAAGGTTTGTCACTCTGTGGTAAATTCACATTGAAACCTGGAGGCAACGAGCCGCCCCCAGATGGACGAAAGTCTTCACCGAAAATTGGGTACGGACCGACATTTTGACAGGCGGGAATGCAGCACCCGAGATTGCATGGATACACCAGACCGTTCTGTCTGTTTATGTACCCACAAATTGAAGTTGTTATATCCAGGGGATCGGTCAAACACTGACACCCTGAATTTACAAATTCTGCACTGCATGCGCTCATCTAACATTAAAGAATATTTTTGTTTATAATACAATGGAGTACGGAAAGCCCCAAAAACTTCCAGATGGTCGTTATTTTTTGAAGATTAATGGATCTCGTCATCAGGTGAATGGCGTGATTCTACAAGACTTGCTGACATCCAAGTCAGTCAACTTCAAGATTGATGACTCTAAATTGTTTGCTACTATTGATAACGAGCTACTCTCTCAGGCGAAGGAGTCTCGGGTTGAGTGGTTCGGCAAGGAGCTCAGTGACGAGACGATCGCCAACGCCTTCCAGGAGAGCGTCACGGACGGCGTCCTCAGTGCATCACTGGCAACCGTCAAGGGTGAGGTGGTCACCATGGCTTTCGACACCCAGAAGAACTCGGTCGATCTCCAGGAGGTTGCGACAGGTTCAAAGTGCGATGTACTTCTTGAGCTCTCAGGTCTGTGGTTCCTGAAAAAGTCCTTTGGTCCCATCTGGCGTGTGGTTCAGGTGCGCGTGCGCAGCGGTGCCGCGAAGCCGACTTTCCCCAAAGAGTACCTGTTCGCCGACGATGCCGAGGAGGAGGATGAGGACCCAGCTGACTACCTGGACTGAAAGACTTTGAGTCCAGCCAAAAAAATATCACCAACTTATAATAATGAATCGCAAGGGACTGGCAATCATGGTTCTGGCGGCAGTCATCCTCCTGCTTCTTTTTGCCCCCACTTGCCGCACCAGCTCATATGCATCAGCTCAGCCACTTGGCTTTAACACTATAAATGATGGCACCGCTCAGAATCAATCTAAAACCGGCATGGGTTCTCCCTACTCAGGAGGTGCGGCCGGCGGCAGCTCAGTGTCCTCTGCCAGCCTGATCCCCCGCGACGTGGTCGCCACCGAGGACTTTGGTCAGTTCAGCCCAGACAAGATCCTGGGTAACCAGAACTACCTGGACCCCCGCAGCCAGATCGGCTACCCAGAGACCATCGGCGGCGTCCTGCGCAACGCCAACCGCGACTTCCGCAGCGAGCCCCTGAACCCCCGCACCCCAGTCAGCATCTTCAACCTCAGCACCATTCCCCCAGATGTGATGCGCCCCAAGTTTGAGATTGAGCGCGAATATCAGTAAATTTCGAGAGGCTTAAAAAATAGACCATTTTAATTAGAAATGGACTTTAAAAATGCTACGACTGAGTGGATCTCTATAAAGACCCAGCTCGCCGCAGCTCGCAAAGATCTCTCAACGCTCAATCAGCGTGAAAAGGAGCTTCGCGAGTTTGTGACTAAACACATGGGGGAGAACAAAATTGACACCGTGAATGTCCAGGACAAAGTTAAGGTTAATTTCAAGCTTAAAACTGTCAAGGGTAGTATCACAAAAGACGTTATCAAGAGGGGTTTGACCACCTTTTTTAGTGGAAACGAGGTTCAGGTCGAGGGAGCTTTCAACGCCATCCAGGACGCAGTCGACGTCAAGGAAGTTGCGGGTGTTAACGTATCTGGTATCAGTAAGCTCCTGTCTTAGAGAGACTGAACGTAACTACAATAAGACGAAATGGGTATCAACGATGAATACTCACGCGATGCGTACAATTTTGAACAGTCGTGGGATTCGGATGATTTAGATGATTTTGACAACGAACTTGACCCTGAAGATTGGGAAGCTTTGTATTCAGAGGAGATTCACGACGGTTGGAGCATCTTCAACGAGTACGTTGCTGACAACTATTTGATGCTCAAAAGTAGTTGCAACTATACAAAGTTTGTTGAACTTTTGATGAAACCAGAACATTATTACTCGGCAGATCCGTCTCCACATGCTATCCGTGCATGGGTATCACTCAGGAGGGTTCGAATTGTAAAAGAACGAGTCGATCCTGAAAGTTTCTACAAGTGGTTCGATATTAATGTAAACCTATAATAAATGATTGATATTACATCTCCAAAGGTGTTTACACCAGCACTTTTGTTTGCAATCTTAAGCCCTGGACTCTTGGTGGGAATCCCACCCGGTTCAGGTCTTTTGGTTCAGGTGTGCATGCACGCCCTCCTTCTTTGCATATTTAATTACCTGATTATCAAGTTTGTGTTTAAATTCAATATGACAACCGCTGATATCATCGTCCCAGGAGTGCTGTTTGTGGCACTGACCCCAGGGGTTATTTTAAGCATTACTTCGGGACAAACCGCAGTCGGTATTCATGCCGTTGTATTTTCTCTTTTTTATGCATTACTTCGCGGACAGTTTCCAGAATATTATTAAACGGAACTCATAGAAGATGGTGAAAAACCTCGTTATAGGTCCCGGGGCTATGGGGTATTTCATGTACCTCGGAGTCTTGTCCAAACTCAAACAAGATGGTCAACTTGAGGGTCTCGAGGAAATTTCAGGATCAAGTGCAGGTGGTATGGTAGCCTTTACCTACGTACTCTCAAATGGAAATATTCCAGCTATTCTCGACTATTCACTGTCTGTTCCAGTCGGAGACATAATGAAACCAAATATTAAAAGTCTTTTGAATAATTACGGACTTGTTTCATCTAAAAAAATTCGAAAAGCTCTGGCAGAAATGTGTAAAAAATTTACAGGAAAGGATGACCTCACATTCAAGGAACTTTACGAATTGAATCCAGTGAAACTTCACATATCGGCATATTGTGTGGATTTCATGAAGACCATTTACTTTAATATAGATTCTACACCTAATATGAGTGTTCTCGACGCTGTTTCAGCCACAATAGCTGTTCCATTTTTATTCGCACCCGTAAAACTCGGTGATGGATATAATTACGTGGATGGTGCGACGGTAGAAACTACTGCCGCAAGTCCATTCGTGGACCGAAGAGACACGTTAGCTCTCAGAATTGCGTGGGGACGTCTCTCCGATGTGAAGGATCTCAAGAGCTACGCACTCAGTGTTTTATTTTCTACTATGAAAATGCGGCACGTCTATGCAGTCCCAACCCATGACATAGATATTCCCGATGATGACATATATGATTTTAATGCATCAAATGAGAATAAACTGAAAATGTTTATGATTGGTCTGTCCCAAAATTTTTCAAAGTATATAGTATATGAACACCCTACCTCTCACTCGGAGGTCTCCGAATAGGTCCCCGAACCGGTCCCCCAACCGGTCTCCCAACCGGAACAACAACGGGCGCCCTCGCCTTCGTGAGGGGCAGGTCCGCCGTATTGTTGCTCTGATTATCACGCTTGTGGTTTTGTTGTATCTTAATAACTATGTCATGGGAATGTCTGCCGGGGATGCACTCAAGGTGCGCCGGATGACCCTTAATTCCTTTTTAAAATTCAAAAATATAGTCCAGTCATCCTTTGCAGGATATGAGGATGTCATAGAGGCGGGAGCCTCCTCTATCGTAGCTGTTCTTCACCGTAAGTTTCAGACGGGCACCTTGCGTCCCAATGTTGCAAACCTGGCAGTTGGAACTGTAGCATTCACTGTGAGTTATCGAGGAGGGGCACGCACTTCTAATTTTATAAACAAAATTCATAAATATAACAACTCTCGTTTCGGACGTATATCTGGAAGAACTTCGGCGAATGCAGAGATGGTCAGGACTGGTATCATCACCATGATTGCATGGCTCGTTTCGAGCTTGAATTATTTCGCGGCTGAAAATGTAGCTGGTATTGTCCGGGAGGAACTGCGGGTACGTGGTCTCGAGCGTTCGACCCCTGCTAAGCTCGTGAATTACGGAGCTACGACTTTGAGGCTGATGCTCTAATGAGCGCGAGCAAGGAACAAATTTCCAGAGTTTGAATTAGATGAGTATGATTGAACAGGTGAAAGTCTCCGGGGGCTCGGGCTTGGGGTCTTGGGACGTGTAGGGCTTGGGGTCTTGGGACGTGTAGGGCTTGGGGTCTTGGGACGTGCAGGGCTTGGGGTTTTGTTTCGGCGTTGACCTCTAAATTTACTCCATAATTTTTGTGCTATAAGAAGTACAACTGCGGCACCAATCTTTCGTGGATGTTGAGTTACAACATGTTTCGTTGCGCGCGCTGTACCCTTGACAACACGCACCGTATTCCCGACGGCTTTTGTTCCAACTGCGTGACCTATATATGCCACAGCCAACGCCGCCCCTGCTTTTGTCTTGCGTGGATGCATCTTTGCCACATTTGCAAATTTAACACCTACTTTAAACCATCTCTCATTTCCAAGTTTTTCTACTGCAAAATTCCAAAGTCCCCCCTTAATATTTTCACCTCGAGCAGTTGAATTTCCGGGCAACATCAAATAATCAAAAACTACATGTGAAAGTTTTGTCGCAGCTTGACGTCTATTATTACCAGCTTTATTTGAAATTACTTTATTTGCTGCATTTGCTATTGCCTCTCCTTCATTCTTACTGTACCCGGATTGAACGAGAAGTCTCTTGATGGCGGGTTTTTGTTCTTCTGTCAAAAATATTTGAGCCAACTGCTTCACATTCAGCATTTGTCCGGGTGCAGCTGCAGAAACTTTAAACTTATTCAAAGTATAGGTGACTGCTCGAGCAATTTTAGAAGGTCTAAGAGGCGAAAGTGTATAGTAAGTATTCAATATACGTTTCTTTTCTTCATTGGAAATATTTGAAAGACGAGATCTAACAATTTTACGCTTTCCAATAGTACCTCCACGGCTATTTGCAATACCATACCTCTTCACATTTTCTGGAATCATAGCCAACAAGATTGCATTGATTTTTTCGCGTTCGGCATTATTAAGAGAGGTTCGAGGTACGGATGCTGATCCAGTTCTTCTGGTTACCGATCGTAAAGCCCTCCCGAGACTTGCCGACATCCTTAATACTTAGAAAGATTATTTTTATATTTATTAATGGAATCTGTGGAGCAACGACGTATCGTGTTTTCTGCAGCCCAGGACATATGGTCTTCCCTTGGTCCAGGGTACAGCGAGTCTGTGTATCACTCAGCCTTTGAGGTGGCTCTGAGAAAGCGCGGCATTTCATACGAGACGGAAAGAATCATTCCCGTATCTTATGAGGGTCAAAATGTGGGTCACGTCAGGGCTGACCTCATAGTGGGTGACACTGTCATAGAACTCAAGTCAGTCTCACGCCTTACTGATCAATTTCGAACTCAAATTCAAAATTACATGAAACTCCTGGGTATCCAAAAAGGGATACTCATCAACTTCCCCTTGGGGCTGGCGCGCACTCCCGAAATTGAATCAATTTTGATCCAAAATTAAATTAAATTGTCTTAATAAACTCCCACTCGAGTTCATCGCATATTTTCTTCCATATCTGATCCTGAATATACAGTTTCTCCTTTGACTTGAGCAAGGGGAAACATGGAAGATATTTGTCTTCCTCGAGCAATTCACACATTTTATAAAGAACATATGAATAACTCAAAAAGTTTTTACGTGCCGCAGGTTTATGCTTCTCGAACGGTGCTTGAATCTTGTGAAACATGAGACGGAGCTTGTCTTCAAGTGGTTGGTCCATCGTTGGAGGAGTGATACCGCCTAGGATTGTTGCAATATAGGGTGCGTGTTCATAGTACTTGTTCTTGTCAATCTTCTTCAACAAGACTCGCACCTTTTCGTGAGTAATCTCATCTAAATTCTTAATCTTCATCTTCCTAAATTCAGTCCTGAGTTGCCCTATGACATCCTCGGGAACACTCGTAGATTCCTTCGCCTGAAACTGTGAAATCCATTCGTTAAAATGATTCTCACGTTTGTAGGAATACACGACATTCTTCTCAATCTCCTGTTCCTCCTTGAACCCAAGCTCTTCTGATAGATAGTATTCCGTGTATCCACACTCTGTACATATCATGTCGCTTAGTTGTTCATCGTGCATCTTTGTAAACGTCTTTCCGCAGTTTTTACACGGGTCCACGTCTATCTCGCACTTTTTCGCATGACATTGATCTTGATCCTCAACCTCCTTTAAATATTTCTTGTAAATATCATTTCTCTGTATACCTTTTCTCGACGCAATCTGCATGTTTGCGACAGTCCTGGTAGTGAATGATATAACGCTCGACTCTGTGTATTCACGGATAACGGGAACGCACATGAGTAAATACTCTGCCAACTCATCTTGGGTTTTACAATTTCGTATCCTTTCATCGTACCTTGCTTCCATTAAATCAAAAACTATAATAATTCTTAACTAATCAATTTTTGGAGCCAAATAAAATTTCAAATCACCGAGATTTGCTATTGTATACCTGAAAACGATTGGCATATTATCGTTCGTTGAGTCCTGCATAATTTGAATACTGGAACACATGTTTGTCGCCTTTGTAAAAAGGTTGATGTACTTGAGACTGAAGCAACCACCGACTCGCTCGTCAGGACCCTTGTCCGCGCACTCGATATCAGTTTTTTGATTTGCAAAATCTCCTACACAACTCAACTCCAGATTGTGTCCGTGACGGAAAATTTTAATTTCATTTGAAAGATTACCCATATCCCGGGTATATCTCTGAAAGTCAATCGATGGCATGGTTGTCACCAAGTTCATATGAATATCCGGGAGATCCAGTATGTCCTCGTTAATGTCAAGCAATTTTAGTTTAAAATTAGTAAATGATTTCTTGGCTATGTTTTCTATGGTGATATCCATATAGTCTCGACCAGTAATTGACATGGTCAATGTGTCCTGACTCGTGATAGCCTTGAGAAGTTTATAAACATTTGCCATGTTCAAACCTGCGATGATATCACCAGTACATTCATACTCCTCAAAATTCTCAGCCCCTAAGACCATATGCACAAGGGTAACTCGGGCAGTGTCAAGAGTCAAAACGTGAACACCCTTTTCTGTAAAATACACATTCACATCATTGATGATATCCTTCAGCACTTCAAAAACTGACTTGAGAGCCGAAGCTTGGATAGTCTTTAGATGCATTAGTAAGTGTGCGTTTTTTTCCTCTAAGTGGCTGAACTTCTGATTTTTTGCATAGCATCTGCTATATCTGTGGAAATTTTAGCTTCCAGTTCAGGGGTAATCTCTGGTTGAAGCTGCTGCCCAAATTTATCAAATTCAAAAAGGGATGGCGTTTCAGTGCCGTCTATATTTGTACAGGAGATTGAATTAGGATACCATGATTCAAACTCGAACGGAATCATAGACTCGAGCCAGGGCTTGATGTCGCCACCGACTTTCATGACCCCCTCGTTGGTCACGATAGTGGGTACCATAGTAATCTTCTTCGATGGAACACCGAGGGTTGTTATATTATGGTACCGAATAATCTCATTCAGAGAAGGCTGAGTCTTAATATATTCTATAATTTGACTCGAAAATTTACACTTGTCGGAATAGACCAGCAAGGCCATTTGAATTAGTTGACTTTTTTTGAACAGAAGAATTTCGCAGTCTATTAATAATGAAAGACATTATGATCCTACTGCTTGTGATTATTGTGGTCTTCCTGGTATGGAACAGCCGTGTCAATCTGTCTGGGTACGTTGCCCCAATGGCAGCTGACGGAAATTCTCCCATCTCACCTGATGTGATTCAGGCAATCATCGAAAAGGTCCAACAGACCAAACCAGATGAGCACCCCCTCGAGACACTTTTCGTTAATCTCCAGGCTGACGGTTCTTATGCGAGCCGATTCATGTTTTACAATACCCGCAAGTTCCTTGGATCCCAGTACGATGTCGTATCAAAGATCGGTGAAGATGGAAATGTTGAAATCATAAACATGTCAGAGTCTGCAAAAGAAGACTTGAGTACTGGATACCAGCCTGACAAGTACAAACCCTATAAAGATATCGATAACAGTTCCGCCGCTCAACTGAAGGCACTTTTGGCAACTCGCCCAGAGACGCCTGTGGTGACTGACATGCGCCTGGGGACTCGTTCCTAATTCTAAACTAAAATTAGATGTCAGTGTCTGCCCAAGACATTGCGAAAATGGAGAATTCTCGTAAAAGTGCCCGAAAGGAGTTTTATAAAGCTCTTCTCGAGCAATTTTGTAGGAAAATTAAAACTTCAGTACAGCTCGGTCAGAAGGAGTGTGTCCTGACAGTTCCTGTATTTTTGATTGGTTTTCCAAGACACGATCTCCCCACGACTGTACGGTACATGTGTCGACAGCTTCATCGTCTGGGGTACATTATAAATCTCATAGGTCCCCTGGACATAAAGGTGTGGTGGAAGAAACCTCCCATACACCAGATGCTTCCAGAGGAGGTGGAGGAGGTGGAACTCCCCAGCCTCGTGAATTTGCAGAAGATGGCGAGTAAATTACGAAAGAAGTGAAAACTTCTTCTCGCGGTTGAGCATTCGCGTCCCCCTAATCTTCGCCGTCTTGAGCCGATCGCACTCCTCCGCCGCCTCCTCCATCTCGAGCTCGATGCGGTACGGAGCCATAAACTGCCGAAGTTCGTCAGCTCGCGTCTTGGACGCCTTCGCCTTGGGCGGGCTCTTCTGATAATTTTTCCACGCCTCCTTTGCCAACTTGTAGTCGTCAAGGCTCCGCTCGAGCGCAATCTTGTTGTGCTCAAGATATCCCTCGAGCTCAGTCATCTTCGCCTCGTGCAGGCGAATCTTTTTCATGTCGATCAGACGTCTGTATTGACGCAGGGCATCGACCATGTGCTCCTCGCACGCCTCCTTCAGCCCCGCAGCAGTTCCTGGGCATTCGTCTCGGACCATGTCGAGCTCTCGGATCGCATCACCTTGAAAGTACTCGAGGACAGCCTGACGCGCCGAAGGCCACTCTGGGTAATCGGCATAATCCCCTGCGTGTGAGCGCCAATTGCACCCGTCGGCACAGTACACGTAACCGTTCTGGTCGAGACCGAAGCAAACGCCCCAGCCCATTGAACAAATCACGGGTGCTGTTTTTAAGCTGAAAATAAGTCCTTTACATCTAATAACTATGGACCTTATCAGTGAATCCGAGCGTCGTTTTACCAAAAAACTATGTGATTCTATGACCCCATCCATGATTGAAGCATTTTGGGAAATTTGGCTGGAAGCTCAGAAGGAGTCAAAAGGTAAAAACACCGTACAAGTTTTCCAGCAACTCCTCCGTGATGTCAAGACTTGGAATTCTTCAATTTCAAACCGAAATACAGAGTCTATCATCAAGGGCAACCCCATGTTTCCCAAGCTACTCGCCGCCGTCTTTGTAATTCACGTCAAGATTTTGAGTGCAATTCGCACTGATAAAAAGTCAAAGAAGATTTCAATCAAGCTCCCAGCAAATGACGTGTTTGTTCAGCGAGTCTACGAGGCGTGTGCCAAGGATATTTACGAGGATCCTGATATCATCGTCAACAAGAACCACTCGGATGAGCACAGAAAGAAGGAGCTTCACAAGCGTTTCGTCCACCACATATGTGAAATCATCGAGCAGCTTGTGCCAATGTCTGAAATTTTGGACACGTATCTGAGTATGCCAACAGGCGACGAGGGTATGAACTTTGACGAGGAAGAAGAGGAGCAGGAGGAACTTGACGCGCCACTTAACGAGGAACCAGTCGACCCCGTCGAGGGTCTTCCAATGAACAACATGCAATTTGGTCAAACTCCAGGGGGGAGTGAGACAGTTACGGTCAATAACTCATTGACACCTCCTTCCGTTCCAGGCGGTACCCCAGTTCCTACCCAGGAACAGAATCTCTTTGACGATGCCCCAGATGATGTGGATGTGAAGAAAATCCCTCAAATCTAATATTTAAGTCTATTAGTAAAATGGAACAGTATTTCCAGGAACCTTCAACTGCCGCAATCATAGCAGCAGCAATTACGATGGGTTATATTTTCATTCGTTCCAAGATGAATGGAGATGCGAAAATTAAGAATTCTGAATATTTCAAGCCGGCTTTTCTCGTAGGTCTTTTGGTGTTTTTCATCGTGAGCCAGGGACAGGGTTCTAACGGACAGGTAACAAAGGAACCGTATTAAAAAACCAATTTTCAGTAATTATGATCAGTGTATACTTAAAAATAATACGTCTTTTAAGTATTAATGGCGTCGTACTCAGCATTTAATGAAATGTACACCCAGTTTCTCGGTGAGCTTGCTCAGACCTTCCCCGAGGAGCCCGCAATTGCAAAGATGCTCAAGAAACAAAAGGATGAGAAGACGTACAAAAAGGTGATGAACAAGCTGAGTCCATGGGCTCAGCAGATTATGGAGAAGGATTCCAAGTTTTTTTGCGAAGAGAATGAGTTTGTCGCAAACCTAAATATGCACGAGATTTGGAAGAAGGATGACGTGTCAGATGCGACGCGTCAGGCGATCTGGCAGTACCTGAGTTCTCTGTACGGTTTTGGAGTGACTCTCCAGATGATTCCACCTCAGTTTATGAATTTGATCGAGTCAGAGGCGGAGAATTGCGCCAAGGGACTCAAGGAGTCTGGTGGTGAGCTCGACGAGGCAAACATCATGGCTGCAGCTCAGAGAATGATGAGTAAGCTCATGTCAGGTGGGGGATTCCCAGGACTTCCAGGTGCGCCCCCCCAGCGCAAGGCGATTAAGAAGGACTATATGGGACTGGACTAGAGACGAGTCGACGGAACTGAAAGTTCCCTGGACTCAGATCCAGGCTCCGACGGACAGGGAACTTTCAGTTCCCGTCTGGACTAAAAACAAATCTTACTAAATTACAGCATGGATCCAAAGGAGATTTTCAAAACTAGCGAGCTTTTAAATTTCTGGCCGACCGCCTCCCAGACGGCGCGCGAGCGCGTCGCATCGACGACTCGTTTCATCCTGTACGCCACCTGCCTCATTTACCTGATTAACCGTGATGTACGTGTTTTTGCCCTTTGTATTCTCGCACTTGCAATCCTGTACTACCTCATGACCATGAATATGATTTCTGATGGAAAATTGCGCCCATCCTCTGCCGACGGTCGCGTTCCTGGTCCTCTTCGCGGCTCTGTGACTCTCCCAACACTTGACAATCCCATGGGCAACGTTCTTCTGAGCGATTATGTAGATGCACCCGACCGACCAGCCGCTGCATGGTACCCAAGCATGCGCACAGAGGTACAGGCTGCCTGGAGTCAGATTCACCCATTTGAGCGTCAGCGTGATGCCGAGCGCAATTTCTACACTGTAGCCTCAAGTACCATTCCCAACGACCAAACAGCTTTCGCATATGGAGCATTCGGCAAACCGTTTGCACCAAAGTGTCACGACCAGGGCGGCGCTGCTTGCGATCCAGACCGGTTCTACTCTGCCTTCCCAGAAAGACCTCAAATGCGTGCAGGAAACGGTAGATAGATAAAAATGTAAGCAAGTATTAATAAAATGCCAACTTTGGACAATAGCAAAAATATTCTTCAGAAGGGCATTTGGATCGGTCCCGCCCAGGTTGTCCTGGCAGACAAGACCGATGTCGAGAGCATGCTTCGTGCGCGGGGCACCTCCGCCTGGACCAAGGGTTGGTCAGAGAAGCCATACGACTTCCCCAACACATACGTAAACTTGCCTCTGCGCGTGTTGATGTGGAATCCAATTACCACTTTTGCCGACATCCAGAATGAGCGATTCGATGAGCGTTATAACAGCAAAAAAACGAAAACTTTTAGTCGCTAAAAAAGATATCTTATTAATAATAATGGACCCACTGGCAATTGCAGCTGTGGTCGGTCTTGTGTTTGCCGGAAAGCGACTTGCAGATGGGCGCAGTGAAAGCCCAGAGTCAGGTCGTAAACCTCTCCCTGCAACCACGAAACCTCTTACTCGCCGGGATATAGATTTGATGGGGAATAGCCGTAATCATTCCAAGGATTATACCGACTTTATGAACACGACCCCCGACGTCGGTCGCCGTGTCGGAGACTGGCGTCTTCAGCCCAAGGAGGCTGTTCCAAATCTTCAGGATATGACCCAAACGAATGGTCGGTTTCCATTTGGTCAGCCCGTTTATGACATGTACAACCGCCAGTACGTCACGAACAAAATGAACAATGTGAACCCACTTGAGTCTCCCAATACAGTGGGACCAGGTCTGGGTGTTGGACCTAACGTTAAAGCGGCTGGTGGTTTCCACGACTACTTCCGCGCTCTTCCAAACAACATTAATGAGGAGAAACTTACAACAATCGAGGGTCGCCCAGGACCACCCAGCGCCGTCGTGCCAAGTGGTGGTGCCGGTGGGATGGGCGAGATTACACACAACGCTTCGCAGTCAAAGACGGTGTACCGCGCACCAGGTGCTTTTGGAGGTGGCGGCGCCCAGGGTGCTATGGTTGCCCCAGAAGGGCGCCCTGATAATCTCAAGACCCGTAAAACGACTCGGCGTCAAGAGACCGGGCTTCGCACAGACACTCTTTCCGAGGGTCCCCCAAGCTATTTCGTGCAACAGCCATACGCCGGAGGTAAAACTTCTTATACTGACAAGACACTTACTCGCACAAGTGGAGATCGTTCCAAGCCAGACCGTGCAGGAAACGGCGGTCGTATGAACGTTCGCAACGATCCAGTGAACCAGGTGGGCGCAGCAACTCAGCTTCGTCCAGAGGCTGAAATTCTCCCAGTGCCATCCATGGGTACAACTGGCTCAAACCAGGGTCGTGGAACTCAGCCACCTCAATATGATGATCCACTCAACGAGCAAAAATCAAACCCCAATCCACGTGCATCTTCGAGCTTTTTGGATATAGCTATTCAGCAGCTTGAAAAGAATCCATTGGCTTATTCATTGGCACGTCCTCCTCCTCAAGTGTCTGCGAAATGTTAAATCCCGTCGCGAAGTCCATTAAAAAAATATAGACAGAAAGTAAATGTCTGGAGGTGTCGTTCAACTCGTAGCAGTCGGACCTCAGGACGCTTGGTTGACAGGCAAGCCTGAGGTATCTTTCTACCGGTCGAATTACAAACGTTATACTCATTACTCAAGCTCTGTGGAGCGCCAGGTTATTCAGGGAGCACCAATTGCCAACGGTATTTCTACTATCCGTTTCGAGAAGAAGGGTGATCTGCTCAGCTACGTGTACCTGACTGCCCGTGACAACAACGGTGCAGGCATCGTTGGTCTGGACTGGTCCAAGGTGATTGACAAGGTGGAGCTTTACATCGGCGGTCAGATTGTGGACACCCATGACTTTGA